>CERJ01077325.1_pt1 | contig 92033 bp, 82 predicted proteins | sample 530781 | NCBI WGS metagenome assembly CERJ01 (sample SAMEA2620967, study PRJEB7988) | marine metagenome | biome: marine biome (ENVO:00000447); feature: deep chlorophyll maximum layer (ENVO:xxxxxxxx); material: "saline water (ENVO:00002010), including plankton (ENVO:xxxxxxxx)" | depth 30 m
CTTGCAGAGTTCATAAGGATTTCTGTTTTTTGGATAGTATCTTCAACTAAATTACCATCTTTTATCTTCAGTTATGCCAAGCATTTTTACCAAGATCATCAACCGGGAAATTCCAAGTTTCACCATTGCCGAAGACGACAAGCATTATGCGTTTCTCGACATCAATCCCGCGGCTCGTGGACACACTCTTTGCATCCCCAAAAAAGAAGTGGATTATTTGTTCGACCTGCCTGCAGATGAACTGGCCAGGCTCACTAAATTTTCCCAGAAAGTAGCGGCCGGCATGGATAAGGTTTTGAATCCGATCCGAACCGGGGTGATCGTTGAGGGCATGGAAGTGCCACACGCACATATTCATTTGATCCCCATTTATGAAGCCACTCAGGATTTCAGCCTAGGTAAAAAAATTAATATGGATGAAGGGGAGATGTCTGAATTAGCCGAGAACATCAGTAAGGAAATTAAGCTATGAAGATCCTGATCGTAAACGGACCAAATTTGAATTTACTGGGTAAACGAAATCCCGGCGTATATGGAACCGGAAGCTTAAAAGACCTGGAAGATTTTCTGCGGGGTGAATTTCCGGAACATGAGTTCTCTTTTTACCAAAGTAATGTGGAAGGCGAGCTCATCAACAAAGTGCAGGAAGCGATGGAAAATGGCACCGAAGGGCTCGTTATCAATCCCGGCGGATATTCGCATACCTCGGTTGCCCTCCGCGACGGACTGGAACCTTTGGAAATCCCCAAAGTTGAAGTTCACATTTCCAACATTCACGGACGAGAAGATTTCCGTGAGAAATCCATCACCGGCGGTGTTATGAACGGCATCATCACCGGTTTTGGGAAATATAGTTATGTACTTGGAATCCGTGCCATCGAACAATTAGCCAACCACTAAGTTTGACCAAACTCAAAGAACTCTTTTCGGACACCCTGGTTTATGGCGTCAGTAGCGTGCTTTCACGTTTTATTGGGTATCTGCTGGTTCCCTTGCATACCGGGGTTTTCAGTGAAAGTCAGTATGGCGTGATCACCCTGATCTTTTCTGCCATCGCACTTTTTAATGTTCTTTTTACGATGGGGATGGAATCGGCCTACATCCGGTACGCCAAAGACCGTGAAAAAGCCGGCTCCTTCTTCAAAACGCTTCAGCTATTTCTGCTTGGTTCCTCAGGCATCCTGGTTGTTCTGATCTGGCTTGCAGAACCAGCCATAGCCCCTATAATTGGACTCGAGACAGGAGATCCAATTCTATGGATCATGCTCGGTATTCTTTTCTTTGATACCATCGCTGTGGTTCCCTTTGCTGAACTTCGGCTGGTGCGGAAATCCATTTCGTTTGCCGTCATCAAAACCGGAAACGTGCTCATCAATCTTGGGTTGAATTTCTACCTGATCCTGGGATTAAATTATGGCATAGAAGCCGTTTTCATCAGTAACGTTGTGGCTTCTCTTTTAACAGCCATAGCCACCTGGGCGGTTACCATTTCACTTTTTACCGGCAGCTGGAATACCGCCTTCCTCAAAAAAGCCCTCATGTTTGGGCTCCCATTTGTGCCCGCAGGCTTTGGTCACGTCATCAACGAACTCATCGACCGGTTTTTCCTCAAATCCATGGATCCTGAAACCGTTCAACAGCTTTACGGCCCTGATTATACGCCCGACGACATCGTGGGAATCTATGGCGCCTGTTATAAGCTGGCTGTATTTATGCTACTGATCGTGCAGATGTTCCGCATGGCCTGGCAGCCGTTTTTTATGCGACAGTCGGAGGAGGAATCAGCGCCCGTAACTTTTTCACAGACCTTCAGTTTTTTCAATATCGCTGCCGCAGGAGTCTTCTTATCCGTTGCCCTTTTTACCGAGCAGATCGTTTCCATAAAAGTGCCCATTCTGGATTTTTACCTGGTCGACGAAAAGTTCTGGGAAGGGCTTGGCATCGTTCCCGTTCTGCTGATGGCGTACTGGTTCCAAGGCTGGTATATCAACTTTTCAGCCGGCATTTTCATCAGCGAAAGCACAAAAAGACTTCCACAAATCACCCTCATCGGTGCGGGGATTACGATCGTAGCTAACCTCGTGCTCATACCTTATTTTGGAATGATGGGCTCGGCCTTCGCTACTTTGGCAAGCTACGGATTTATGGCCATGCTGATCTACTACTACTCCACCAACGCCTTCCAAGTGCCTTACAAACTCGTCTCTGGTTTTGGGGTGATGCTGATCTCTGCCGGAGCATATTACCTGAAGCCATATTTCTTAGAAATTGGATATAACGAATGGATCGTTTCCGGCTTGTTATTTTTGAGCGGGATGTCAGCTGTGGTTGGGCTTACTTATTATTCCGTATTGAGAATCAGAGACTAGGTTTTACTTAGAATGGGTCAATAGTGAAAATTTCTTAGTACCGGAATGTTCTGACAAGCATTCCCAACGGGACAAGATTAATAACTCGGGTATATCAAAAATAGAATAGGCCGCTCATTTTCACCCAAAAAGAAATAAATTGATTCTAAGCTAAATTTTTGAGTTAATTCATTGCTGTGCTTGAAGTTAAAAGAGTGCAAAACCACAGTTTCAATACTATTTTAAAATTTACTATGCAGGGATACTATTATGAACACTCAGGAACGTGTCGGAATTTTTGTTGATGCCGTAAATGTAACGATGAACGGTGGGTACGGACTACGATATGATACGTTGCGTATGTTTGGCTGTCGCGGCGGCGGCATTGCCTCCCGGCTGAATGTGTATCTCTGCTATGATGAGCAGCGCCTGAACGAAGATTCCGAATACCGCCATAAAACGCAGCGGTTTTGTGAAGTGCTTCGTGATTTTGAATACAAGGTGATCGAAAAACCCATTCAAACCTACACCAATCATGAAACCGGCGAAAAGATCTCAAAATCTACCATTGATATGGATATGGCCGTGGATCTGCTCACCCAAGCCAAAAAACTGGATAAAATCGTGCTTCTTTCAAGCAGCGGAAGTTATGTAAGTGTCGTAAACGCTCTTCAAAACAAAGGATGTCGTGTGGAATTGGTGGGTTTTGATAACGTTTCCTCATCCCTAAAAAAAGCTGTAGACTCTTCCGTTTCCGGGTACCTGATTCCCGGACTATTGCCTATTGACTCACCCTACAACTGGGGTGAAAACGGATCTCGGGTGCGTGGTGTTTGTTATGATTTCAGCCAGGATGAAGGCTACGGTTTTCTGCGTTTTCTCACCCGAAAAGAAGATTGCCTGTGGATCACCGATTCGCGTGATGAAAAATCACCCTATAAAACGGTATTTGCCCACATTTCACAGTTCGAAGAAGATTTTGATGCGAACTATCTGCCCAGTCGCGAACTCATTTTTGAATTCGACATCACTGAAAATGACAAAGGTTTGATCGCCGAGAATATTGTTTTGGTGAGCGCCCCTTAACAGCAATCATCAGCACAGGCTATCTTCCTTTTCGCTGCTTTTTCAAAAGCTTCACGTCCCTCTTTGAATGCATAATAAGCAATCCCCAAACTTCCCAAAGCATCTACATACGGAATGGTAAAAAGTTCGTACAGCAGGCTTGATCCCAATAAAATAAAGGAGAGGTAAAAACAGGTTTTGGTACACTTGGCATCGGAGATGATGGGGCCGGAATTCAACGCTTTGCCGATCTTCATCTTATAATAATACAAAGCATACATCGTCAGAATAGAAAGTGTGGAAATGATAATTCCGACAAATGTTGTTTGTGGTTCTGCCCCAGTGTAAATGGCAAGACTTGCTCCGACGATCAATCCTGTCACTAAAATATAAAAAGCCGTTCCGGTGATCCAGAGTGCCGTAATTTCAAATTCATCGACCCCATTGTATTCCTGTCGCCTCATCCGCAAGATCATGTGAGCAATACCCAATCCGGAGATCACTTCCACAAAGCTATCCACCCCAAACCCAAAGAGCGCCAGGGTTTCATCATGGGCTCCAAACCAGGTTGCAACCGCTCCCTCGATCACATTATAACCGATAGTGATGAAGCTGAGCCAAAGAGCCCATTTATAGAGCTTTTCCTTGGGGAAATCTGCGAGCATTGTTTTGGTTGACATATCTACTTTCTAAAAGGTTTTGCCTTTAAATATAATGGTTGGACAAGCTGCCCAACCTACGTTTATTCATATCCATCTTCTTACCGAGGATTTATATTCTCTGAAATCTTTCCCAAACTTTTCCTTCATCATTTTTTCTTCGGGTAGAATCTGGAAGACATTCATATACCAAATAAATAGCGGAAGGATGATGGCTGTCCAGGGATTTCCGAAATAGATGACCGCCGCCGCCAATCCGATCAAAAGCCCCACATACATTGGGTTTCTTGAGAACTTATAAATTCCCGTAGTAACAATGGTGTTAGCGTTTTCGGGTTTATGGGGATTAACTGTAGTTGAATGCCGAATGAATTCCCAAACGCCCAGCAAGCCGATCAGCACCCCAATTGAGAATACTGCGATAGCCGTGCTCATATTACTTCTGAAATTTAATCCATCAGCGGGGAGGTATTTGTTAATGAGCCACATCAAACCTACACTTATGAGGAATAACAGAGCCGGTGGAATTTTTAGTTTAAGCATCGGAAATTATTTCATTTGAACAGCACTAGTGCACTTTTAAAAACTCTCCAAGTTTCTAGATCACCTTCTTCTAAAACGTTGTTCAAATCCTTTCTTCGTGTTTTCATTTTACCTTAATCCAAAAAAGGTCAGTGATCATCGGCTAAATCTATTTTTTCTATCATTAAACCTTATCCAGGGATTTCCGGCTTGGATTCTGGAGTTTTTGGTAGGCGCTCATACTCATTCCTGTTAATTCTTTGAACTGTCGGGAGAGGTGTTGCAAATTCTTATAGCCCAGCTGATACGCTATTTCACTAAAACTGAGCGTGCCATATCCCACCAATTCCTTCGCTTTCTCGATCTTCAGGCGAATGAAATATTTTTCGATAGTAAGCTCTTCCTTCCTTGAAAAAACCCGGGAAATAGTGGCGTAACTTTTAGCTAGGTTCTTGGCCAGATAATCAGAGAGAGAGGTCTCATCGGTTTCCAGATCCCCAGAATCGATCCATTGTATCAGGCTTGTCTTCACCTTTTCCACCAATACCGATTCCTCATCTTTTATCAGTCCAAAATTGAAGCGTTCGAGTTCTTTTTCAATTTCGTGCATGGAGGGTTTATCACCGGTCCGTGTGACCTCCGCTTTTCCAAGCTGAATGTGGACAACTTCAAGTCCCAAAGCCTCAAGTGCGGTTTCGATCACCATCTCGCAGCGATCGCAAACCATGTTTTTTATATGCAGCGTCATTTTTTCCATAGCTATAATGTAAACACAAGTAGAAGAAACTGCATTCGAAGAAAAGTTCCGTTGCGGAATTTCAGGAAAGGTTTATCGAATTCCTGCTATTTGTTCAGGCTGGCCAGTGCTTTCTTAATAACGACTGACGCATCTTCGCTTCCCGTTTCTTTGAGAGCCTTCATAACGGCTTGCTCCGATTCTTTCTTTTTGAATCCAAGGGACTCAAGGGCTGAAATGGCCTCGCCGGTAACACTCGATTCTGAGGCAGATGTCGCTGTTACGCCAGCTGCCGCAGCATATTCCGCAAGCTTATCTTTTAATTCCACAATGATCCGCTCTGCCGTTTTCTTGCCAATGCCAGGTACTTTCGATAGTGTTCCGGCTTCGCTGTTGGTGATGGCCCCGATAAGTTGATTGGCCGGTAATCCGGATAAAATAGTAAGCCCCAGTTTTGGTCCCACGCCTTTTACGGTGATCAGTTTTTCGAAGAGTGCTTTCTCATCCGTCGAAAAGAACCCAAATAATCGCTGATCGCTGTCGGTGATATGATGATAGATAAGCAGTTTTACTTCCGAGCCAGCACTTTCCAGTTGCTCCTGGGTGATGGAGGAAACTTCAACCCTGTACCCTACACCGGAGACATCCAGAATAACCGCGCCTTCTCTTTTTTCTTCGATGTATCCTTTTAAAAATGCGATCATGAATTCTTCAGTTTACTCTTTATTTAACATTTAGATTCCCGTTTCACGGAAATGACGGGTGAAGTTTATGTATTGATGCGCGGAGTTCCCAACTCTTCGAACTTGTTCAAGCGTCCGCTTGGCAAATTACATTCCTTTTACCCGATCCGGATTATCGGCTACAAAACTTGCCCAATCCCCTTTGGCATTATTTTGATGCGTTTTCTTTTTGCCTGAACCGGGAATGCCTTTGCCTTTCATGAGATGGCACCAGGCTACGGCGAGGGCATCAGTGGCATCATTCGATAACTTCTCATCCGGCAATTTCACCATTTTATTTAGCATAAAAGCGACCTGTTCTTTGCTGGCATTTCCATTTCCGGTGATGGATTTTTTTACCACTTTCGGGAAATACTCTACTGCCGGAAGTCCGTTATTAGTGATAGCCAACATGGCCGCTGCCTGTGCCCGCCCCAATTTCAGCATGGCCATGGGATCAACCCCATAAACAGGCGTTTCAACCGCACAGGCGGTAGGCTTGTTGGATCGGATGATGGCTGAGACCTTATCAAAAATAACCTGTAATCGCTCGGCATGATCATCGATATCGGCCATTCGGATCACATCACACCGCAAGGCGATAAGCTTTCCGTTTTCTTCCGTCAACAGGGCATAACCGGTGTTTCGGGAGCCGGGATCAATACCGAGGATTATATCAGGCATATATTATTCTTCGTTGTCTTTATCTGCGTAAACTTTAGCCAGATCGTTGATCATTTCCTCAGAAATACCAGAGCTTACAAAACCACCGTCGTGAAACAGATTCTGCATGGTCACTTTTCGGGTAAGGTCAGAGAATAGAGTTACACAATAATCCGCACATTCATCCGCAGATGGATTTCCCATCGGGGCGATCATATCGGCAAAAGTGTACATTCCGTCAAAGCCTTTGATGCCGGTTCCGGCTGAGGTTTTAGTTGGAGCCTGAGAAACCGTATTCACGCGAATTCCCCGGTCTGCCAATCTGCTTCCATAATTTCGGGCAATGCTTTCCAGAAGTGCTTTGGCATCGTTCATATCAGAATACTTGGAAAATATTCGTTGCGCCCCGATATAGGAAAGTGCTACCACGCTACCGCCATCATTCAGCATATCCATCTTGTCGGCATGATGAAGAACGCGATGCAGGGAAATAGCTGATATATCCAGCGTTTGCTGCAGCCAATTGTAGTTCAGGTCTGTATATTCTTGTTTTTTACGCACATTGGGAGACATCCCGATCGCGTGCAAAATAAAATCAACGCCACCACCTAAATGCTCCTCGGTCTTTTTCATGAGTTCCTGGATTTCATCATCTTTAGTCACATCACAGGGGATAATGGGAGCCCCTGTTTCTTCACCTAATGCATCCAACGCTCCCAGCCTGAGTGCTACCGGGGCATTTGTCAGTACAAAGTCTGCGCCCTCTCTCTTACAGGCCAAAGCTATTCTCCAGGCAATACTTCGTTCATCCAAAGCGCCAAAAATAATTCCTTTTTTTCCTTTTAGTAATCCGTAACCTTCGCTCATTTTTTATCAGTTTCTTATTGTTGAATGTATCCGTGGAAATTCACGATAATCTTGGTAAAATGATAGTTATGTATGGATAAAGTGATAAAGTGGGTTTTGCAGAATTTTTTGTAAGGAATTCGGATTTCGTGGCTCTTACTCTAGAAAAAAGAGGTTATATGAATTTCAGAGATTGGAAAAGAGACGTGCATCCCGATATTAAAAATGATGTTTTATGGAAAATTGAAGCATATAGACTGTCACTATATCTGGCAGATTTATGTTGGCTTGATACGCAAAAGATTTTACAAAAGAAGTATTTCTCTATGGCTGATCAGTTAATTAGATCTTCAGGTTCAATAAGTGCTAATATTTCGGAAGGGTATTCCAGAATTTCAAATAAGGAAAAAGCGCGATTTTATGAGATTGCATTTGGATCAGCCCGTGAAGCCCGCGGGTGGTATTTCAAAAGCCGACACATTCTAACCCCTGAACTAGCTGCAAAAAGAATTAACCTGATCACAAAGATCATAAAACTTTTGCTGAATATGATCGCTGACAGAAGAAAAGCTCACAATACCTAAACAGCTTACTTTATTACTCATCACTTTATCACTTTTAACTCTAAAACGAAAACTCAAGCTGCTCCCACACGGTTTCCTCATTCAAATTCAGATTCGAAAGTGTGATTCCAAGCAAACGCACCGGGCGATTACCCACCTCCGTCTCCTCTAGTAATTTTCGGGTTACATCCGTAATATCCAGATACCGGTTGGTGTGGTGGGGCAGCGAATAACTGCGAGTTATGGTATCAAAATCGTCGTAGCGGACTTTTAGCGTGATGGTCTTGCCGGCGGCATTGATCTTCTTCATTCCTTCCGCAATCGTTTGGGCCAGCTCATCCAGGAAATTATGGATCCACTCCAGACTGTCGATATCCTCTGAAAATGTCCGCTCTTTCCCATACGATTTACGCACCCGATGCGGCTTCACCTCCCGATGATCGATTCCCCGAACAATACGGTAGTAAAACCGACCGGATTTCCCGAACGCCTTCACCAGATCAATTTCGCTCCACTTTTTCAGGTCTGCACCTGACTTAATTCCAACCGCATGCATCTTCTTTTGCGTTGCCTTTCCCACACCAAAAAAATCCTCAATAGGCAATTCTTCCAAAAATGCTTCTGCTTTTTCCGGGGTGATTAGGGTAAGTCCGCTTGGTTTATTTACATCCGAAGCCACCTTTGCCAGAAACTTGTTGTGAGCCACTCCGGCAGAGGCCGTCAGCCTGGTTACTTCATATATGCGCTCTTTGATCTCTTTGGCAATCAGCGTGGCCGATGGAATATTTTTGTGATTTTCTGTGACATCGAGAAAAGCTTCATCCAGTGAAAGCGGCTCCACCAGGTCTGTATATTCAAAAAAGATCTCCCGGATCTGCTGGGAGGCTTTTTTATAGGCATCAAACCGGGCTTTCACAAAAATACCATGGGGACAAAGTCGCACCGCCTTTGATGCCGGCATAGCTGAATGGACTCCAAATTTTCGAGCTTCATAACTGCATGTTGCCACTACACCACGGCCACTGGGCGATCCCCCTACGATCACCGGCTTCCCCTGCAATTCCGGATTATCCCGCTGCTCAACTGAGGCGTAAAAGGCATCCATATCAACATGGATAATTTTGCGTATGGGAAACTTGGAATCCATAACATAAATTACACATATAGATTCACTTTAAAAAGCCCCTTTATGATAAGTTTTGGAACAATATTCCTTTAAGGCTCATTTATATAATTAGAATAAGAAAAAACACCCATACAATATGAATACACTACGAAATTTCTTTGCAGTCTCTTTAATGGCTGTGATATTTTTCTTTAGCGGATGTTTTGATAATTCCTCAGGCCCGGATGTTGACGAACCCGACCGCTATTCACATGTATTAAATCCGGGGGCATCAGCCAACGACTTTCTATCTGATGAAAATTTTGATGAGTTGGTAATTGAAATTGACTACATGCCTGGATATGCTCCAAACGACCGTGCTTTGGATAGCCTGCAAGCATTCTTTGAACAAAGATTACATAAAACCTCGGTAACCATTCTTGATCCCACTGAGGTTGAATCTGGTGGGCAAGACCAATACTCCGCCTCCGAAGTCCGTGAACTTGAAGAGCTACACCGTGATGAGTTCAGCAGTGAGCAAGTTTTGGCTGGCTATATGATCATTGTAGACGGGCAATTTGAACAGAACAATGTATTGGGAATTGCCTATTACAATACGTCAAATGCTTTTTTTGGGCCGGCTTATGATGAGGCCTCATCAGGGCTGGGATCTCCGAGCCGATATCAGGTGGAATCCACCTCATTTCAGCATGAATTTGGACACCTTTTTGGTCTGGTGAACATTGAAGGCTCCGGCACCGAGATGCAAACAGATCACCATGATGAGGAACATGGCCATCATTGCGATAACGATAATTGCCTGATGTACTACGCCATGGAGCGTCCCGATCTGATCGCACAATTCTTTGACAGCAATGTGGCTGAACTGGATGCTAATTGTATAGCTGACCTACAGGGCAATGGTGGAAAATAACCCAAATCATTATTTTGCATATGGTTCAAATCTTCATCCTATTCGACTGGAAAGCCGCCTTGGGCAAGTGGATTTTTTTGGGAAGGGGAAGTTGAAGTCCACTGAAATCCATTTTCACAAGCGGGGCAGCGATGGTTCCGGAAAAGCGACCATCCAAAGCACTTCTGATCAAGATAAAATAGCCTGGGGTGCGGTGTATGAACTTTCCAAAAAACAGGAAAAACTACTGGATAAGTTTGAGTCGTTAGGGGCTGGCTACCACAAGACCTATGTTGATGTGGAGATGGAAAATGGAAATATAGCACCTTGCTTTACTTACGAAGGCATGACCGAATATGTTGATTTCAACTCCCTTCCTTTTCATTGGTACAAACAGCTGGTTATAGAAGGCAGCCGGTACCTGAAATTCCCGGAAAATTACATCGACTTTCTTGAGAACATACCTTCTGAAGCAGATCCCAATGATAAAAGAGTTTCTACCAATCGGCGTTTGATCAAGCTTATGAAAGAAAAGAAATAACAGGCTCAGCCATGAGCCTGTTGTGGTCCGAATCTAAACCTTATCCAAAGCCAGCTTGTAGGTAGGATCTTCCATCACATTCACATCAATAATGGCATCTGCATTTTGAAGCATCTTCCGGCAATCTTTGCTCAGGTGTTTTAAGTGAACCGTTTTTCCAACCTTGTTGTATCGCTCTGTAATCTTATTCAAAGCTTCGATAGCAGACATATCCACCACACGACTTTCTTCAAAATCGATAATGATCTCATCCGGGTCGTTTAGCACATCAAATTTGGAATTGAACACGGTAACGGATCCAAAGAAAAGCGGGCCGTAGATCTCGTAATGTTTGATTCCATCCTCATCAATATGCTTGCGGGCACGAATTCTTTTGGCGTTATCCCATGCAAATACCAGCGCAGCAATGATCACCCCGATCAATACCGCAAGAGCCAGGTTATGCAACACGGCTGTGACTAAAGTCACCATCACCATCACAAAAATATCAGAATTGGGCATACGGGTGAATGTTTTTAAACTCGCCCACTCAAAGGTTCCAATGGCCACCATGATCATCAGTCCGGTGAGTGCTGCCATAGGCAACAACTCGATCATCCCCGAGCCAAACATGATAAACACCAGCAACATCACAGCAGCTACAACTCCTGAAATACGAGTACGCGCACCCGAAGAAACATTGATCAAACTCTGTCCGATCATGGCGCAACCGCCCATCCCTGAAAAGAATCCGGAGAAGATATTTGCTGTTCCCTGAGCTACCGCTTCCTTATTTCCATTTCCGCGGGTTTCGGTGATCTCATCAATAATATTTAGCGTCAGCAAACTCTCGATCAGTCCAACCCCAGCCATGATAGCAGAATAGGGTAGAATGGTCATAAAGGCTTCCCAGGTAAATGGAATCTGCGGAATATGGAATGGCGGAAATCCTCCCTGAATGGAGGCAATATCGCCCACGGTCTTAGTCTCGATCCCAAATACCACAACGATCGCAAAGATGGTTAAAATGGCAACCAGCGAAGCGGGAATTTTCTTACTGAATTTTGGAAGTCCCCAGATTATGGCCATGGTTAGAATCACCAATCCGAGTAAAACATAGAGTGACTGTCCGGTCATCCAGTCTCCGGATGGAGTTTTAAACTGATCCAGCTGCGACATAAAAATGATAACAGCCAGGCCGTTCACAAACCCAAAAATTACGGGATGAGGAACAAGGCGCATCAGCTTTCCGAGCTTCAGCATACCGGCACCAACCTGGATCAAACCGGCCAAAACAACCGCTGCAAAAATGTATTCAGGCCCGTGGGAAACGGCCAGAGCCACCAACACTACCGCCACCGCACCTGTTGCTCCGGATATCATACCTGGACGACCACCGATGATGGAAGTAACCAGCCCCATCATAAAGGCTGCATACAAACCGGTAAGGGGAGAAAGTCCTGCGATCATCGCAAAAGCAACGGCCTCCGGAATTAATGCCAGCGATACTGTTATACCCGCTAAAACTTCAGTTTTGTAATCGATCTCGTTATTGAAACCGAATAGGTCTAAATACTTTTGCATAAAATTTTGGTCGTACTAAGGTGTAAATTTATTCTTGAAATGGGTTCTGAATTGAGATGAGCTTTATTAAAGAAGAGGAAATCTCAGAACCGTTGAATATTGGACTCCAAAATTACGCAACTATTTAACGGCTTTGTATAGACAGGGGGAGTTTTTCGTGTTATGAAATCATGAACATAGTTGCATCTCAGTAAATTAAAATTGGAAGCGGTTTTCCAAAGAATTAGTCGATAAGCCTTTTATGAATTTTATGTGAACAAATAAAAAAATGCCTCTCATTTAGTAAAAAAGAGAGGCATTTAAAAAATTTCTTTAAGTGATTTTTCAGAATTTTGTGCGAACTTACCCCTGCTTGAATTTGAAGAGGTTCTCGGCACCAACCTTATCCTCGCCCTGACTCAGCGCATACTGCGAGTCAAAAAGCACAATGGGATTTTCTTCCATATCCTTGGTGACATGGGTTGAATAACTTGCAGCCAGCTTCTCCATCACATCATCGCGGTTGTTGGGCAGCCACCGGGCACAAAAATACGAAACCGGCGTTTTGATAAGTTCAACTCCATATTCCGTCAACATGCGGTGCTCTACAACTTCAAACTGAAGAACTCCTACCGTCCCCAGTAATAATTCATTCCCAACACCATTCGGTACCTCAAATACATGAACCACCCCTTCCTCGGAAAGCTGCCTCAAACCTTCGCGTAGTTGTTTTCTCTTGAAGGGATCTTTGGTCGCTACTTTCTGAAAATGCTCTGGCGTAAACAACGGGATAACATCAAACTTCACTTCATTCTTTTCGTAGATGGTGCTTCCAATACGGAATGAACCAGGGTTGAAGATCGAGACGATGTCGCCGGGATAAGCTTCTTCCATGAGCTGTCGGTCGTCGCCCATTAGCGTATGCGGGGTAGACATTTTTACCTTTTTGTTGATGCCCGCTACCGTCACCTGCTGCCCCCTTTCAAACTTCCCGGAAGCCACCCGGATAAAGGCCGCACAATCGCGGTGATCGGGATTCATGTTGGCCTGCATCTTAAAGATGAAACCAGAGAAACCATCATTCAGGTCACGAGAAACTCCGTCTGGAGTTTTATACTGTTGCGGATGCGGTGCTAACTGATGGAAGTAATTCAGAAATACATCCAGCCCAAAATTATGAAGCGCAGACCCAAAGAAAACAGGCGTTATTTTACCGCTTGCGTAGGCCTGCCGATCCATGTTTTCATACATGTCATCGATGAGCATGACCTCTTCTTCAAAAGCTTCCCTTTCCACCTGCGACATCACGGATTTTTCAAGCGCTTCTTCCAGATCAAGGACTTCTGTGACAGCTTTCTTGGCCCCGTGCTCTGATTTTTCATACATATGCACTTTCTTGCCGATCACATCATAGATACCCTGAAACTTCCGTCCGTAACCCATCGGCCAACTTGCCGGCACCGCTTCAATTCCCAACTTGTTCTCAATATTACTAAGAATTTCCAGCGGCTCCATACCGGGGCGATCACACTTATTCACAAAAGTGATAACGGGCACTTCACGAAGCTTACAAACTTCGAACAACTTCTCGGTCTGTTCCTCCACGCCTTTGGCCACGTCAATCACCATCAGGCCACTGTCGGCAGCAACGAGCGTTCGGAGCGTGTCTTCAGAAAAATCCTTGTGACCGGGGGTATCCAGTAAGTTGTATTTGATATTATCTTTTTCAAACCTAAGTACGGAAGAAGTCACGGAGATCCCGCGTTCCTGCTCAATCGACATCCAGTCGGAGGCCGCGTGTCGGCTCGCTTTTCTGGCACGGATGGAACCGGCCTCGTGCAGGGCTCCACCATACAGCAATAGCTTTTCGGTGAGGGTGGTCTTACCCGCATCGGGATGGGATATAATGGCGAAGGTGCGTCGCTTCTTCGCTTCTTTTGTAATTTGGGATTCGGCAGTGGCCGTACTCATAGTGTCTCGCTCAGCTTGATTGAAGCCTTAAAGATACGGCCTTTTCGTTGAAGTTTGTAGTGTAGTGATATGGTGATTTGGTGATGAAGTGATTTAGTGATTTTTGGGAAGCGTAGAACGACTCGCTGAGTCGTTTATGCTGGAATTGGGCTTGATCCTTCTCGAAGCCAAAGTAAATTATTATCTGCCTCTTGCCTAACGCTTTGCATGGGCACGAATTTCTGCTCCATTAAAAGATATTGACTGGTTTTTTACCCCCTTTCTTTTGTACCGACAAAAGAAACAAAAGCTCCCGGCTGCGAAAAAAGAGCTAAAGCTGACTCCATTCCGCTAAAATAAATCAATGCTACTTCGCGTGAATTGCTTGCTTCTTAATTTCTCAGCGGAATGATTTATTTCTTAACGCTTCACTCCGTCATCTCCTTAACGCTCATTTTTCTAAGGCCGATTTTATAAGTTCACTTCAACTCCCAAACACCAGCCGTTTTACCAGCTACCTCAAAATCTTCTGAGACATTAATCTCCTCAGCAGAAACCACATCAATTCCCATTTCAAAACCATCCAAAATCTCGGCAAACCGATTGCGATCTAACGTAACTGCTTCCTCATTCGCATTCATAACTACCATCACGGTTTGATCTTCATGGACACGAAAGTAGACGTAAGTATTATTTTCGGGGACGAAATGAACGAGTTTGCCTTCGTGGGTTGCGACTGCATCTTTGCGCCATTCGGTGAGCTTGGTGATCCAGTTCAGGATCTCGTTTTCTTTGTCGGTGCGACCTTCTTCGGTGAACACGCTTCGGTCGTCATCGGGCCAGCCGCCGGGCATGGTTTGTCGCCAGCCTTCGTCATCGCCACCGCGGTTTTCGTGAGCCATCATCAGTTCGGTTCCGTAATACACCTGAGGGATTCCGCGTGTAGTCATCAGGAACGCATACGCCATTTTGAAGTAATCTTCGTCTTTGCCCACCGTTTCAAAAATACGTCCCATATCGTGGTTATCCAGGAAAATGACGTTCAGCATGGGATCGGCATACACAAAATCCTGGGAGAGCACATAGTATAATTTGCTGAGTCCGGTCAGCCAGCCGAAATCTTCGTTGAAAGCCTGTCGCGCTGCATTAGCGATCTGGAAATCAGTGACACTTGGAAGATGAGAATCATAGCCGTCATCCACGCCGGGTTCATCATATTGCCAGTAAGCTTCGGCGGGAACGGTATTCACCCACGATTCTCCCACAATATTGAAATTCGGATAAGCCTCTAGCACTTCCTTTGCCCATCGCGCCATGTATTCCTGATCGGGATAGACGTAGGTGTCCATGCGAATACCGTCGATGCCGGAATACTCGATCCACCAGATGGTGTTTTGGATGAGGTAATCGGCCAATAATTCATTTTTCTGATTCAGGTCCGGCATTTCGGGCACAAACCAGCCGTTCATGAGTTTATCCGAATCGTAATCTGAGGCGTAGGGATCAGAACCTACTGCTCCACGAAAATTGGTAGTGCCGTATTTTTCAATATCATGCACCCAATCAGCTGTGGGCAGATCGTCCATCCACCAGTGCTCATCACCAATATGATTGTGGATCATATCCATGATCACTTTCATATCTTTTTCATGCGCCATTTCGATGAGCACTTTGTACTCTTCGTTACTTCCATAGCGCCGGTCTACCCGGTACAGATCCGTAGCGGCATAACCGTGATAGGCCCCATATTCCGGTGCCATATCATTTTCTATAATAGGGGTGAACCAGATGGCGGTCATGCCCAGATCTTTGATGTAACCCAGGTGATCCATCACGCCCTGGATGTCGCCGCCCTGACGTCGTTCAGGATTAGAGCGATCAGCCGTTTCTAACATTCCTTCGATGGAATCGTTTGAAGGATCTCCGTTGGCGAACCGGTCCGGCATCATCAAATAAATGACATCAGATGGATCGAAACCCTGATGTCGGCCTTCGATAGATTCACGGGTTTTGAGCTCGTAGTTAAGCTTCAACTCGTCCTCACCCCGGGACAAAATGATCTCCATTTCACCGGCTTTCGCTTTTTTGGAAATATCAAAATACAGGAAAAGGTAATTGGGGGAATCCACGGCCAGCTGTCGCGTCAATTTCACCCCGGGATAATCAACAGCTGCACGATAATGACCGACTTCATCTCCATAAAGTTGAATCTGGAGTTCGTTGACAGGCATTTGAGTCCACCAAAATGGCGGATCTACCACTTCAATCTCATCCGGCAGCTGGGCCATCGCCAGAATATTCACCGTAAATAATAAGAGCGCTAAGGAAAATACTTTTTTCATAAATCATAGGTTTGTTTGAACGGAGCTATGATAACAAGCTTAAGAACCATTTTCTTATGTAAATGCTTACATGATATTTCAAAGACATATCAATAACCTGGATCTGGCATTTAGATTTCCGCCTTCGCGGAAATGAGTCATTTGAATTATCGGGTTCTATTCTTTAAAAGTGTTTCCCTAACCTAAGGTGTGGTCATCCCCGCGAAGACGGGGATCTAATTGTATTATTGAAAGCCCTCCTGTATCTAAAACTAACTTCAGATCGGGTCAACTTTCCCATTTTGGCAAGTCGGGAAATTTGTACATTTTAGGATCTAATTAACCACTTGATCATTCTTCATCTATGGCGCAATCGATCTTTAAAACATACACCATCAATGAGGGTGAGGATGCGCTTCATCTGAACCTTGACAGCCTGCATGTGTGGATCAAAAAACAAAACCAGGAATTCTGGATCTCGTATTTACATACGGACGACACCTACAGTGCCCCTCAGATAGATGAGCAAACGGAGTGGGAGCGCTGGGCTCCAAAAGGCGATGAGACAGAAGTTCGAGTACGCCCCGTATTCCCGGATCTTCCGGTAGTTGTGAGTTCTGAATATCCCCTGAAGCTAGTTCCTGAAGCAAATATACATGTATATTGTCGTGTTTCGGCATGGATGGAGATCAGCCTGGTGAAATCAAATTATGTACTGCACGAAATTCCCGTTACTAAGCTATCGCGCACCTGGTTTGGCAATACCATGGAAGGGGAATTATGCTATTGGCTGACGAGTAAAGCCCGCCGTAGTTTAGAGCAGGTGGAGGGAAAGCCATACCTGATCAACTGCCCCATTCAGATCACCAATAAATCGCATACAGATCTCAATTTTGAACGATTTTGCTTTCGCGTTGAGCGCCTTGGGATCTATTCTGTCTCAGAGAATTTCTGGGCTGACGAAACAAAGATCTTGTATCATGGTGAAGAGCAGCACAGTGATGTAACCATGACTGGAAAACTTCCTAAATCTTTAGGAAAGGGGGAATTGATCTCCAAAGCAAGAAATCCTGTTTCCAGAAGCCTTGCCACACGTACTTTCAAGATGTTGTTTGATGACACGCTAATTTCATCCAGATAATCCCGGAACCCCCCATGCAACAAGACACTACTTCTGCAATTGCTGATACTACTTCAGCTTTATCAAATATGAACCTGGAAGCATTTATTTCGGAAGAGTTTCTGGCTACTCTGCTTAGATTGGCCATTATTTTTGTAGTAGGCCTCCCGGTAATATTCATTCTGAGGCGCTGGGTGCGCTCGTTCTTTACAAAAAAATATGCCAGTCATTACGGAATGCTGGCCGGCAAGCTCGTTTTCTATACCGGTATTGTAATCCTGATCATTATGGTAATGGGACAGCTTGGCTTTAGTCCTGCCCCGTTGTTGGGCGCTGCAGGAATCCTTGGTGTTGCTTTAGGATTTGCCTCCCAAACCAGTGTGTCAAACATCATCAGTGGATTGTTTTTAATTGCTGAACAGCCCTTTAAAGTGGATGACATCATCATGATCAATACCACCACCGGTACCGTACTTTCCATCGATATGCTTTCGGTGAAACTTCGCACTTTTGACAACAGGTATGTTCGTATTCCCAACGAAATGATCATCAAACAGGAAGTTACCAACATCACGAAGTTCCCCATCCGTCGGTTTAACGCCAATGTTTCCGTAGCCTATAAAGAGGATATTTCCCGCGTTCGGGAGGTGTTGCTGGATGTTGCCGAAAAAAACGAATACGCCCTTTCCGAACCTACACCATTGGTTGTGTTTGATATGTTCGGGGCTTCCTCCATCGATCTTCTATTACTGGTGTGGGCACCTAAAGATGAATTCATTTTATTGAAGAACAGCATCAACGAAGAAGTGAAGGAGCGGTTGGATCAGGAAGACATCGAGATTCCATTCCCACATGTTTCCATTTATTCCGGGGAAGCTTCCAAATCTATTCCTATTGAGTTGATCGGCGGCAAATTGGATGAGTTGAAACCGGAGGATGAAGAGGAAGAGAAGAAGTAGAGTTATCTGAATCGACCTGTTTTGCTAGTATGAGGCGGAGCCTGCCTTTGTCGGCAGACAGGCCTCAGTGAAGCATTCCGCTGCGGAGCAACGGAATGAGAACTAAAGTTCTGAGTTCGGTATTCGATGTTCCTTGTTCAATGATCCCTACCGATTCATATAATCCACCACCAAATAACTCAGTGTGCGGACGCCTAATTTCATTCCGCTTTCATCGATGTAAAAATCCGGGGTATGGTGACCTGCGGCTTCGCGATCCGGTGCTTTTCCTCCAATGAAGAAATAAAATCCAGGGATCTCTTTCTGGAAAAAGGAGAAATCTTCAGCGCCGGTGATAGCATCCATGATCACCGCATTTCCATCAGCTGCTTCTTCTAAAGTCGGTGCCATCATTTCGGTGAGTTGCGGATCATTATAGGTGATGGGATATCCATCGTGGATGGTCAGTGTGGCTTCGGCTCCGTTGCTCTCAGCTGTGTTTTGGATGATGGTCTCAAATCGTTTGAAAATGAGTTGCCTCATTTCTTCATCCAGCGCGCGGATGGTGCCTTCCATTTTCACAGACTCCGGAATGATGTTATGCCGAACACCACCTTCGATCACCCCAAACGTAACCACCGCTGCCTGCTTGGTGAGCTCCATATTTCGACTCACAATAGTTTGTGCATTGTTGATGATCTGAGCCGCCGTCACGATCGGATCCACCCCATTCCACGGCGCCGAACCATGTGCCTGCTTCCCTTTGATCTCCACACTAAAACTGTTCACGCTCGCCATGATTCCTTCTGACCGATAACGCAATGTTCCCACCGGTGTAGCATCGTTGATGTGCAATCCAAAGATCACATCCACTTCGGGATTTTGCAGCACGCCTTCTTTCACCATGAGTTCAGCGCCACCTTCTTCTCCCTGCGGAGCTCCTTCTTCAGCCGGTTGAAAAATGAATTTGATGGTGCCCTTGATCTGCTCTTTGTTTTCGGTGAGGATCTTGGCCACGCCCATCAGCATGGCGATGTGCGTATCGTGTCCACACGCATGCATCACCCCAACTTCTTTGCCCTGATAGATTCCCGTAGCTTCGGATTTGAAGGGAACATCGGTGCGTTCGGTGACCGGAAGTCCGTCAATATCGGCTCGAAGTCCAATGACCGGTCCGGGCTGACCGCCTTCCAGCAATGCCACTACTCCGGTGTGAGCCACTTCGGTTTCTACTTCCAATCCCAGTTCATTCAGGTAATCTGCGATGTAAGCAGCCGTTTCAAATTCCCGGTTAGAGAGCTCGGGGTTTTCGTGAAAATGACGCCGCCATTCGATGACTTGTTCTTCAATTTCATCAGCTCGTTCATCAATAATTTGTTTGAACTGATCTTGAGCCAAGGCAGGAATAGTAAAAACAGAGATCAGTAACAGCAGCAGCATCTTTTTCATAGGAATATCGGTTTGGGAAAGTTGAATCCGATATTAACTAAACCGGCTCACAAATAAAAAATCTCGTCCAGTTCGAAAATGTGGTAACCCGGCGGACATTTATGTAGTGAGTTGATCATGCCCTGAGCCACTGTTCTTCCGAGAATGGGTCGATATTTTTTCAATCCGGGAATTTTGGTGACGAATTTCATAAAGAACATCCCGATGGATTCACCCAGGCGGCTTTCATTTCGCTCGCCTGCCAAAATGGATGGACGCATGATCGTGATCACTTCAAAAGAAAGGTCCTTTACATCACGATCCAATTCACCCTTTAATCGGGAATAGAATACTTTGGATCGGTGGTCGGCGCCGGCCGAAGAAACCAGTGAATATTTCTTCACCCCATTTTTGGCCGCTGCCTTGGCAGTTTCAAACTGATACGTGTAGTCGATGTTGTATTGCTTCTCTTGACTTCCCGCTTTTTTGATGGTGGTACCAAGAGCCGAATAAAGTTCGTCACCCGTCAACTTCAGCTTCCAGTCATCAATGGCATCGAAATCAACGATATGTTCTTCCAATTTGGGATGCTTGATCCCTGTGCTTCTGCGATGGAACACTTTCACTTTTGAGTAGCGATCATCCCTCAAAAGAAGATCCAGAACTTCCGAACCTACCAGTCCCGTTGCTCCTATGACGATCGCCGTTTTACTCATCGATCAGTATTCCTCTTTGCAGTTTTCTCGAAGCATAGTCAATACATGCTGAAAGTCATCCGGAAGTTCAGAATCAAAGCGAACCATTTCTCCGGTGGAAGGATGTTCAAATCCCAGGGTTTTAGCATGAAGCGCTTGCCGGCCCAATCCTGTGATCAGATTGTGGAACATCGCTTTTCGAGAACCGGTGTTGGGACCGTAGCGAACGGAGGTTCCGCCATAGGTTGGATCCCCAAATACATGATTCCCCATATGAGCAAAATGAACACGGATCTGGTGGGTTCGCCCTGTTTCCAGTTTTACTTCCACCAGGCTCAGATAATCAAAATACTCCAGAACTTTATAATGAGTGACCGCAGACTTTCCATTTCCGGGCGCTTTCACGGTCATCAGTTTACGGTCTTTCTTGGAACGACCAATATCTCCTTCGATGGTTCCTTCCTCATCCGGAGTTCCCCACACGATGGCCCAGTAGGTTCGTTCCACATCTTTTTCCTGGAACAAGCCGCTTAGTTTGGCCAGAACATCATCTTTCTTCGCCACCACCAACAATCCGCTGGTATCCTTATCCAAACGATGCACAATGCCAGGGCGCAGATTTTCGTCTTCTTCATCGCCGGCCAGTTCATCCACGTGATACATTAAACCATTTACGAGCGTGCCCGTCCAGTTTCCATAGGCCGGGTGGACCACCATATCGGCGTCCTTGTTTACAATGATGATGTCGTCATCTTCATATACGATCTCCAGTTCCATTTTCTCCGCTTTAGCTTCCGGCGGTGGTGGCTTTGGGATCTCAATATAGATCTCATCGCCGGGCTGCATGATATAGGAAGTTTTTTCCTTATTCCCGTTCACGGTTACGTGTCCTTCTTTGATGGCCTCCTGAACTTTGGTCCGCGAAGCATTCTCCACAAACGAAGTGATATACTTATCCAAACGGATATCCGTGTGTTGTCCCTCAGGAACAGTGTGTTCGTAAATTGTTGACTGTCGATCTTTACCGGCTTTCTTTTCCATGCTCTTAAGGTAAGCAGATTTAGGCTTTGTTTTATCGAAGAAGAAATTTTGTAAGGAATTGGTTTCTCATCGCTCTTACTATAGAATTCAAAATGAAAAATTTAAAATTTAAAATGGGTTGCTATGAAAGAGAATGTTATTCAGGGTAAAAGCTTTGATTTTGCTCTCACAATTATTTCGCTTTACAAAATTCTTCAAAAGGAACGGGAGTACATTATTTCTAGTCAATTGTTAAGATCTGGCACTAGCATAGGTGCAAATATTGAGGAAGCCATTGCTGGTCAGTCAAAAAAAGATTTTCTGCACAAGGTTTCTATCTCTTTAAAAGAAGCTCGTGAAACCCGATATTGGTTACGTTTGCTGAAAGAGAGCAAACTGACGAATTATGACCTTGATGTGTATCTTAATGAATCGCTAGAGTTGATCAATATTCTGTCAGCAATAGTCAAAACTACAAGACAACGGCTCGACTAATTTTTCATTTTGAATCTTTAATTTTGAATTAACCATGATCAAATCACTTTACATAAAAGATTTCGCCCTCATTGATGAGTTGGAGGTTGAGTTTGAAGAGGGGTTTAATATTTTGACCGGGCAGACCGGGGCGGGGAAGTCTATCATTATCGGGGCGCTGAATATGATCTTGGGTGAGCGGGCTGATACCGATGTGATCCGACGCGGAGCTGATAAAGCCATTGCTGAAGCCACCATGCGGGTTGGCAAAGAAGAGGAATTGAAAAGCTTGTTTGAAGAAAATGAAGTTGAATTCAGCGAATTTGTGATCCTTCGGCGTGAAATTAGGGGAACAGGAAGCCGGGCGTTTATCAATGATACTCCGGTGAATATCAGCGTACTTAAAGCAGCCGGCGACCTGCTGGTAGACTTACATGGACAGCACGATCATCAGTTATTATTGAAAGAAGAAAATCACCTTGGGGTGATCGACGGTTTTGGGGAAATTGATCCGATCCTGAAAGGCTATAAAGCTGAGTACCGGAAAATGCAGGAATTACAAAAAGAGCTTCGATCGCTGAAAAAGCGTGAACATGAGCTTCAGGAAAAAACAGAGCTCTATCGTTTTCAGGTGAACGAACTGGAAGAAGCCCGACTGGGCGAAATTGATCTTGAGCAGCTGGATTCCGAAATGAATTTACTGGATAACGCCGAAGTGCTCGACCAAAAAGCAGGTGCCATTTCCGAAATGGCCGATTCTGATGACGGCAACATCATTCAGCTCCTCAACTTTTTGAAGCTGAATTTAGAAGACCTCTCCCGTATTGAACCGGAATTCAACAATTACCTAGAGGAAATAAATGCAGCACGGGTAAGTGTTAATGAAGCCATTGCTTTTGCAGAACGGTATCGAAACAGCATCGAGTTCAACCCAAAGCGACTGGAAGAATTACGTCAGCGACAATCGGAGCTGAACCGACTGCAGAAAAAATACCAGCGTAATCTGCCGGAACTCATCAAATATCTGCACGAAATACAACGCGAGCTTTCTATTGCCGATAATTTTGATCTCGAGATCGAAAAGCTGGAAGAAAAAATTTCCACACAGGCTGAAGTACTGAAAGAACACGCCATTTCTCTTCACCAAACAAGAGAACGAATCGGCGAAAAATTATCTGAACAGATTCAGAAGGAGCTCGCCAAAGTGGGAATTCCGCATTCCAAGATGGAGGTCCGCGTAGACTGGATGCTTTCCGATAGCGGCTGGATCGAAGTGGAAGGCAAAACCATCGACTGTACCGAAACCGGCTGCGACGATGTGCGCCTCTATATCTCTACCAACAAAGGCGAGGAGCCAAAGCCACTGGCCAAGATCGCATCAGGTGGAGAGATCAGTCGCGTGATGCTGGCGCTGAAATCCATTCTCGCCAAAGAACACAGTCTGCCCGTCATGATCTTTGATGAAATTGATACAGGAATCAGCGGTGAGATCTCAGAAAAAGTGGGGGCTTCCATGCGGAAACTATCGGAGCACTGCCAGATCATTGCGATCACGCATCAGCCCCAAATTGCGAGTCAGGCCCACAAGCATTACAAAGTGGCCAAAGCCGAAGAAGGCGAGCGAACCGTTTCCCGCATCATTCCGCTTTCCGATGAAGAACACATCCACGAAATTGCCAGCCTGATGAGCGGTTCCCAGATCACCGATTCCGCCCTGACCAGCGCCCGCGAACTGATCGAGAAGAATACGTTTAAGAATTAGTTATTAAAGCTTAGTTTTCAATCGCAATTAAAAATACTATTATCAATTCTATCAGTTGACAATGGAATTCTGATTCTATCACTATTCTTAAGTATCTCTACATTAATCATTGATTTGAAACAATCTTCACAATCATCAACGATTTTTATTTTACCCCAAATACCCAACTGTAAAATAGCATTAGCTACTTCCTTATAGTCTTCCAGCTTTGGCTCAAAAAACCATCTCGAGTTTTTAAAAATAAAGTTAACTGGAATATGATTATCGAGACTTTGATTATAAATTTTTAATAAATTTTCAACCAATAGTTCATCTAATTCATCTATGTTTTTAACATATACTTCTGTTCTTACATTGTTACATTTTTTTATAGAATTTAAATTTATATTTGAAATTCTATTTTTATGATAGAAGTATATTTTATTATTATAAAGTTCTATTACTTTTCCTAGCCCAAAAAATCCAAGTTCTCTAAACTCTTTTTCTGAATAGTTATATTCTAATAATAATTGTCCCCGTAAATATGAATTTACTTGCAAAATTATTGTATTGTCTTCACTCCCTTTAACCACTGACAGTATTGATTTATAAGTTGGTGAGAACTTGTATTTAAACAAAGATTCAATATTTGAATTACCATTAAAACTCCTATCAATTTCATTTCCCAAAGATTTTGTTTCCATATTTGGGATACTTATTAATTCAAGAATATCATCTTTATATAAATAAAAATAGTTTTTATAAGGGTAGTATATTATAGAAATATCATCAATGCTTTTTGTCTTCTTTTGATCATATAATGGATTTAACTCCTCTTTTTCCTCAAACCTAAATAGGTAATTTTTTTGTGTGTCATCTGCATTAAATACCTTTTCGGAAGTAAAATATTTACCTACAATCTTCTTGCCTTCATCTTCTGAAAACTTTGGGGTGATTTTAAAGCTTAATAGAGTATCATTGTAATGAAATATATCTGTTGGATAATCCCTTATAATTGTTTCATTTATTATAGTAAAATCTTTCGTATCAACTTCTAAAATTTTAGCCCCCCGCTTATCTAATATGTATAGAGTTTGATCGATTAGAGTTATTTCAATATTAGGTGATGAAAACTCTCCGGGACCTCTACCTTTACCACCAATTTCTTTAATGATGCTACCATTTGTATCTATTTTTGCTACTTTTTCTTCTCCTTTTATTATCGCAAAGAAGTTTTTGCCATCAAATAGAACATCATCCAAATTTGGCAAGCTGTCTTGCCCAAATAAATTGGTACTACTAAATGTACCAATCAACATTATTGACACTATAAATTTTATCAAGTTCAAAAAAAATGGGTGCAAATAACTTCTTAAATATCTACACCCATTGAATAGATTAACCATATTTAACCACACGAATTTGCTGCGTCCACACAATAGTCATTTAAAAAAGCTTGATAAAGCTCCCATGAATATGTTCCATTTTGATATTGCTCGTCAGCTGTAATTGCGCAATTAAGGTATACATCCATTGGGTCACACATATATGCAGAGGAATTTCCAACAAATAGTATTAAAGCGAATAAAATAGTACCGAAAACCTTTTTTTTCATTTTCTATGTATTTGTTAATGGTTATTTTTAATCTAATTATATATATATGCCAATATTATATATAATAATGAAATTTATATACATAGGTCTCAACTTCATTAGACCCTCATTATTGAATAGAGAAAATATACTTGTCTACCCATATTCATAGCTATCGGAAAGAAATAAGCTGTTTGAAGCTGAGTTTTAGATCAGGATAAATAATTTGTATGGCAATAGCGGTTCCCAGATCACCGATTCCGCCCTCACCAGCGCCCGCGAACTGATCGAGAAGAATACGTTTAAGAATTAATCATTTTTTGATGTGAATACACCGTAGAGACGCAAGATTTTGCGTCTCTACGGTGTATTCACAAAAATAGTTTACAAAATGGCTCGGGCAATCAAAGAAGCAGGGTGTTCAGCCTTCCGATCTACCCCATCTTTGATCTGATGTCGGCATGAGAACCCGGGGGCACAAACTTCATCTTCTTGATTATTACGTAACGCCGGGAACAAGACCAACTCCCCAATTTCCTGCGAGACGTCGTAGTGGTCTTTCTCATAGCCGAAACTACCCGCCATTCCACAGCAGCCGGTATCAAGGACTTCCACCTCATATCCCGCAGATTTAAGAGCTTCTACCGTTGGTTCGTTTCCAACCAAGGCTTTGGCGTGGCAATGTCCGTGCAGCATCACTTTCTGGGTTGAACCGGATTCCGGAATTCGATCTTTGTTGTTTGCTACAAATTCTTCAAATGTAAAAGACTGCTGAGCTAATTTATTGGCGATTGGCAACTCTTCAGAGTCGCACAGTTCCATGAACTCATCCCGTAAAGTCAAGATCTCGGAAGGTTCCAATCCTACGACCGGAATGCCAGCTTCTATATATGCTTCAAATTCCTGCAACACCTTTTTGGTGATTGATTTTGCCTCTTTTAAAAATCCTTTAGAAAGTTGCGGGCGACCGGTTTCCATTGCTTTTGGGACGATTACCTCAAAGCCCATTTTCTCGAGCACATTCACCGCATCCATCCCAATTTCAGGATCATTGTAGTTGGTGAACAAATCTACAAAGAGTACCACTTTATCCTCTGAGCAGACCATACCATTTCGCTGATGTTTTTTGAATAAGGAACGAAAGGTTTTGGGAGCAAACTTAGGCAGATCACGCCGCGCATCAATGCCGAACACATTCTCAAACACCCATTTTCCAGGTTTTGCAGCAACTACTTTATTAGCTAAAGTTGGAGTAAGAGAAGCCAGTGGAAACAACTTTCCGGCATCCGCAAAAAAGCGTTCTGAAAGTTTGGAGCCATTTTGCTCGTGCCAGCCGTTCAGAAATTCGGCTTTCATTTTGCCCATATCCACATTGGCCGGACATTCACTTTTACAGGCCTTACAGCTCAGGCACAGGTCCAGCGCTTCTTTCAGTTCTTTGGAAGCATATCCATGAGGATCTTCCCCTGCAAAAACCTGACGGAATACATTCGCACGACCACGGGTAGAATCTTTTTCCTCTTTGGTGGCCATATACGAAGGACACATCGTTCCGCCACTTTCGGCCAGCTTGCGACAAACGCCAGCACCATTGCATAATTCCATGGCACTGCCGAATTCTCCTTCTTTTCGCCACGCAAAAACAGTTTCCGGATCCGGTCGCTTGTAATCGGGAGAAAATCGCAGATCTTCGTCAATGGGTTTTGGGTTGACGATCTTGCCGGGATTGAAAATGTATTCCGGATCCCAGATCTCCTTCACTTGCTGTAAAACAGGGAGCATTTCCTCCCCCAGGATCTTTTTGATGTAGGGAGCCCGCACGCGACCATCACCGTGCTCGCCGGAAAGTGAACCGTTGTATTTGGTCACCAGATCAGCGATCTCATCGGCCATCACTTTCATCTTGTTCAAACCGGCTTCAGAAAAAATATCGATCTGTGGACGCAAGTGAAGTTCTCCCACCGAAGCATGCGCATAAAACACACAATGTGTATCGTGTTTGGCGAGGATCTGCTCAAATTCCTTTACGTATTCCGGCAGGTCCTGAACGCGAACAGCGGTGTCTTCACAGAAAGAAGGCGAGCGGCCGTCCTCGCCAAGTCCCATCAACAGGCCCAATCCCGCTTTACGCAGATCCCAAACGCGCTTCATTTTGTCGGCTTCCGGGATGATAGGATAGGCATACCCCAGCTCTTTCTTCTTCAACACCTCAGCCAGCTTTTCGGCTTTTTGCTGAAGTGCATCGGGTTCATTTCCTTCAAATTGTGTGATCAGAATGTAACGTGGCTCGCCTTCCAGAAAGAACCGGTTTTTGCTTTGCTCGATATTGCCTTTGGTGGCATCCATTATGATATGGTCGACCAGTTCAACTGCAGCAGGCTCATAATTCACGATCTCAACGGCCGCTTTCATGGCTTCTTCCAGTGACTCAAATTGCGGTACGATCACCAGCTTATGTTTATCCAGCGAACTCAGGTCAAGTTTGGCAGAAGCCGTCATGGCCAGGGTACCTTCACTTCCGCACAGCAATTCACAGAGATTGAACTTACGTCCGTTTGGCGTGAAGGGCTGCATCTCCAGCATCTTATCCAATGCGTAACCTGTATTCCGGCGAATGATATCTTTATGGGGATAACTCTTCTCGATCAGCTCCCGGTTTCGCTCCAGCAATTTCAGCATGGAGCGGTAGATGTGTCCTTCGAGGTTATCGAGCTTTTTCTTGGCTTCCAGTTCATTGGAAGTCAATGGTTTGAACACCGCTTTTGAACCATCGCTCAAAATAACTTCCACTTCCAGCGTGTGTTCGCGCGTGGTTTGGTATTTGATGGAAAAGGAGCCGGACGAATTATTCCCGATCATCCCACCCACCATACAGCGATTGGTAGTTGCAGTATCAGGACCGAATAAAAGCTGAGATTTGGCTGCTTCCCGGTTCAGTGTATCACGGATCACCCCAGGCTGAACATGGGCCGTTTTGGAATTTGCATCGATCTCCAGAATTCGATTCATAAAACGGGAAACATCCATGATGACACCACCACCGGTCGTTTGTCCGGCCAGACTGGTACCCGCACTGCGAGCCGTGACAGTAAAGCCTTCGAGGTTGGCCTGCTTTACCAGCGTCTGAATGTCATCGATAGATTTTGGAAAGGAAACGCCTTCCGGGACTTCCTCATACAAAGAAGCATCCTGGGCGTATAATTTACGTGTGAGTGAGTCGCGTTGAATCAAAATATCTCCTGCTGAGTGAGGCAATAGTTTGAGGCTAATTCGGGATAATTTCAACGCAAATTTTGAGTATTTCTGAATCGAATGATCCGTTTTTAGGAGGTATTCTTTTTTTATACTGAAGCTGAACCCAAAACACGATCATGGCTCAAAAACGAACTGCTTTAACTTCCGAAGAAAAATCAACCTTAGACCAACTTCTTGAACCCATACTCGAACCGGCTGTCTTTCATCTCGGCTCCGAAGATCATCACGTAAAAAGATACGATAAGCGACAGCAGATGTATGGAGGCGAAGGCACCGTCTATTTGCTGCAGATGTTTGAAGAGGGAGAGTTGGTGAACAATCGCATTGGTGCTTTTATGGTGTTGCCCACTTCCGGCGACAGCTGCGGATTTCACACTCACGGAACCCGCAACGAGCAGGAGATCTACCTGGTGATGAGCGGTAAAGGCGAATACCTGGAAAAAGACGAATGGGAAAGTCCGGCCCGAAGCTATCCCATCCAAAAGGGAAACTTGACTACGGTTCGCGGTGAAGCATTTCATGCTGTACAAAACACCGGAGATGAACCGCTGGTCATTTTTGTGATCACAACTAATGAGCCGGATGATTCTTCCAGCAAGTAGAGCCTTCACTGAGTCCGCTTGAATGAGCTCTTCAGCGAAGCAATTTCCTAAATTCAACACCGCACAAGCAGACGCTTGCGCTAGTTCTCGGTTTTAGGGTTGCCTCATAAAGAAGCTCATTATCCCTTCTTCTCCGCAGCCTCATTCGCCATAAAATACAGCTGCATAATTCGGATCTGATCGTAACCGATCTTCTTGTTCATCCGGTCGTACACCACTTTCAGCATGTGAGAACCTTTTTCGTCAAAGATCTTGATGATCTCATCCTGTTGTCGGAGTGAAAGTGAAGTAGCCTCTGTGATTCCATCCAGCCGGAGATCATTTCCCTCCTTAAGGTAATCCTTGAGGTGATTCAGTATCGTGACTTCCTTCACCCCATGTTCTTCTGCCAAATGCGCTATCGACTGTCCTTTATTGAAGGTCTTCCCAATTCGCTGATGAAGTTCTACATTTTCCAGCTCTTCTGCTTTTTCCTGAAGCGTTTGCTCCTTGGATTCGATGTCGTGCTCGGCGGTATATTTCTTGATCACGCCGATAAATGCGGAACCGTATCTCTTCACTTTCACATCACCGACACCGTAAAGTGGCAGCAGATGTTCTTTGTCTTTGGGATAGTAATAAGCCATTTCCATGAGCGTGGTATCCGGGAAAATGGTGTATGGAGGAATGCCTTTTTCGTCGGCGAGATTCTTCCGTTCCTTCCGCAGAATTTCGAACAGGTCTTCATCATATTGCGCTTCCACTTCGTTGGCCACGCGGGAAGCCTCTTCGGTAGACATCGCCGTGGCAGTGCGATCGAGCGTACCAAATACGTTTTCATCTCCACTGATAACCGACCGTCCCTTGTCTTTGACGATCAATTCTTTGTGCTCACCTTTGGCCAGGTAATCCTGACGAATGAGCATCCGTGATAACTGATCCCACTGATCTTTAGACCATTCTTTTCCGGTTCCGTAAGAATCCAGTTTATCGTGTTCCAGCTCCAGAACTTTTTGCGCTTTGGAACCGCGCAGCACATTGATCACCTGCGTTTTTCCGTATCCTTGTTCCATTTCTGAAATACACTTCAGCATTTTTTGGGCCTGCAGGGTGAAGTCTTCTACATCCTCATCTTTTGACAGGCAGTTGTCGCACATCCCGCATTCATCCTTGGGATATTCTTCCCCAAAATATTTCATCAGTGGAATTCGTCGACATTTTTTGGTCTCGATGAATTTTACAAGATCATCGAGATGCTTTTCAGCGATCTCTTTTTCCTGTCCTTCTTTTTTGTTGATGAAATACTTGATCTTATGACGGTCGTTATAGCTGAACAGCATCACACAATCCGAACGAAGTCCATCACGACCGGCACGACCGATCTGCTGATAATACTGCTCGATGTTCTGCGGCATGTCATAATGCATCACAAAGCGCACATTCGGCTTGTTGATACCCATCCCAAAAGCAATGGTGGCCACAATGATCTGTACATCATCCCGAATAAACTGCCGCTGGTTGATGGCGCGGTCACGATCCGAAAGCCCCGCATGATAGGGTTTCACCGAATAGCCTTCATCATCCAGCTCCTGATAGAGCTCGTCTACCTGTCGGCGCGAAATACAATAAATGATCCCTGACTGATTTTTGCGGGTGTACAAGAAATCCAGCACCTGATTCGTGGCGTCGTCTTTATCGGCAATTTTAAGGAACAGATTCGGGCGATCGAAACTGGCAATAAACTCTTCGGAATCCTTGAATTCCAGCGTGTTCATGATGTCTTTTCGAACACGTGGAGTGGCCGTTGCAGTCAGTGCCATGCAGGTTGCATTGGGGAATAACTCCTTACGAACGGTAGCCAATTCGCGATAATCCGGACGAAAGTCGTGTCCCCATTCCGAGATACAGTGTGCCTCATCCACGGCGAAAAGATCGACTTCAATATCTTGCAGCAGCTCTTTGGTCTTGTCCATGAGCAAGGTTTCCGGAGCAATATAGAGCAACTTTGCCTTGCCCTGCAGCACCTGCCGGCGGTTATATCCGTAGGCTTCCGGGGAAAGCGAGCTGTTCAGGTGAACCGCATTAATATCATATTCCCGAAGTTGCTCCACCTGATCTTTCATCAATGAGATGAGTGGGGAAACGACTACGGTCAGTCCGTCGAACAACAGTGCCGGAATTTGATAGCAGAGGGACTTCCCTCCACCGGTGGGCATAATTACAAGTGCGTCTTTTCTCTCGAGTGCCTGACTAATGACATCTTCCTGAAGGGGGCGGAAAGTGTCGTAGCCAAATGTTTCTTTTAGGGTAGTTTTTGCCTTAGTGATCATAGGGAGTTTTTCGATCGCTGATTTCTTTGATTGCGCTGATTATAGTTCTCTTGCTATTGCTGTGTTAATATAAGTCTTTTGAATTGCAGGCTTTCCGTTCCAAAATTGATGAGTAAACCAATTTCCTTTTTATAAGCTTCCAAGTAATTCAGTACTTGATTGAAATTGCCTTTGTCCAATTCACTTATTGCTTTGAGCTCTAAAAATACGGCATTTTTTACAATAAAGTCAGCCCGTCTTAGTCCAACCTGAACTCCATCATATATGATTGGAATATCAACCTCTCTGGAATAACTCAGTCCTGTTTTGTCCATCTCATATGCTAAAGCCCGCTGATAGATCACCTCCGGATATCCCGGACCTAAGCCGGAATGAACACGCATTGCACAGCCAATGATGTCACCCGTAATTTCGCTGTGTTTATAATCCTTATTTACGGATTTTGATTGATAAGATTTCATAAGAAGTACCTCGATTTAATTTACTCTTTTTATAGTAAGAGCATTTTCAAGGCAACTCCTTACAAAATTGTTCGAAATCTAATCTGTGAACACCAAAAAATCAGCGCTATCTGTGAAATCAGCGATCGCAATAACCCCCACTCTACTTGGAGAGATACAGGCTCTTAAACTCGTACGGTTTCTTAAAGTGATCATCATTGAAATCCTTGGCGAAATAGATACTCTCGCCCGTTGATTTCATTTCAGGCCCCAGCTCTTTCTTCACTTCCGGGAACTTATCGAATGGAAACACCGGCTCTTTGATGGCCCAGTTTTCCAGCTTCGAAGTCAGGTCGAATTCTTTGAGCTTGGCGCCCAACATCACTTTTACACCAATGGCTGCTTCCGGACGCTGTGTGGCTTTAGCCAGGAACGGGATGGTTCGGGTAGTCCGTGGATTGGCTTCCAATACATATACTTTGTCATCTTTGACAGCATACTGTACGTTCAGGAATCCGAGAATTTCCATGTTTTCGGCAATTTTCAGCTGATGATCTTCGATGGTTTTGATGATCTCATCACTTAGAGAGTACGGAGGAAGCACCGCAGTTGAATCACCGGAATGAACACCAGCCGGCTCTATGTGCTGCATGATCCCTGCAATGTGAAGCTGATCTCCGTCATATACTGAATCCACATCCACCTCTATAGCTTGCTCCAGATATTTATCGATGAGGAAGGCATTTTCGGGATGTGTCTTCAGGATGTTAGCTACATATTTTCGGAGCTCTTCTTCCTTCACAGCGATCCGCATGCCCTGCCCACCCAATACGTAACTTGGGCGAATAAGCACCGGGTAGCCGATCCGGTCAGCGATCCTGATCGCTTCTTCAACTTCATGGGCTGTTCCATATTCAGGAAATGGAATATCCAGTTTCTTCAGGAATTTCGAGAACTCGCCTCGGTCTTCCGCAAAATCGATCATCCCAAAATCGGTTCCAAAGATCTTGATGCCCTCTTCCACAAATCGTTTTCCGAGCTTGAGTGCTGTTTGTCCGCCAACTTGTAGGATAACCCCTTCCGGCTGTTCATGGTCAATGATATCCAGCACGCGTTCCCAGTATACCGGCTCAAAGTAGAGCTTATCGGCAAAGTCGAAGTCGGTAGAAACGGTCTCAGGGTTACAATTCACCATAATGGCCTCATAGCCCATTTCCTTTGTAGCCAAAACGGCGTGCGTACAGGAGTAATCAAACTCGATTCCCTGCCCAATTCGGTTCGGGCCACTTCCAAGAATCAGCACTTTTTTCTTATCGGTTACTTCACTTTCATTCTCACCTTCATATGCGGAATAGTAGTAAGGCGTTTGCGCCGGGAATTCAGCCGCACAGGTATCTACCATTTTGAAGGATGGAGTGAGCCCAAGTTCTTTTCGGCGATCACGGACTTTCTTATCGTCTACTTTCTCACCGCTCTTACTGAGCAGGTAGGCGATCTGCGAATCTGAAAATCCGGCTTGCTTCAGCTCAAAGAAATCGTCTTTGGAAATCTCTTTAAGTGACTGTCCTTCGGTGCGATTTTCGAGCGAAACCATATACCGGATCTGCTGCAGGTACCAGGGATCCACTTTGGTGATATCCGCGATCTCTTCGACAGAAGCCCCCATCTTGAAGGCATTCCGGATCTGCATGGAGCGGTCCCAGTAGGGCTTCAGTAAACGCTCACGTACAGTTTTTCGGTCAAATTCTTCATAGCCATCGGCGCCCAATCCATCACGACCTACTTCCAGCGATTGCCACGCTTTGTTGAGGGCTTCCGGGAAATTTCGGCCGATCGACATCACTTCTCCAACCGCTTTCATTTGGGTTGACAGCTCTTCATCCACTCCGGGGAATTTGTCGAAGTTGAAGCGTGGAATCTTGCAGACCACATAATCGATACTGGGCTCAAAACACGCTGATGTGGTTCCGGTGATCTGATTCTTGAGTTCATCCAGCGTGTAGCCAACCGCCAGTTTAGTTGCCACTTTCGCGATCGGATATCCGGTAGCTTTAGAAGCAAGCGCCGAAGAACGGCTCACTCTTGGGTTGATCTCGATGGCCACTAGTCGGTCACTTCCGGGCTCCATAGCAAATTGCACGTTACATCCGCCGGCAAAGGTTCCGATACTGCGCATCATCCTGATGGCTGAATCGCGCATGTGTTGCAGTTGTTTATCGCTCAGAGTTTGGGTTGGCGCTACCGTCACGGAATCCCCGGTATGAACACCCATCGGGTCCATGTTTTCGATAGAACAGATGATGATCACATTGTCATTGGCATCCCGTAGAAGTTCGAGTTCGTATTCTTTCCACCCAAAAATAGACTCCTCGATGAGCACCTGATGCACCGGACTCATTTCAAGTCCGCGCAATACTTTTCGCTCAAACTCATCTTCATTCCAGACAATACCACCACCGGCTCCACCCATGGTAAATGATGGGCGAATCACGATCGGCAAGCCACCTAATTCTTCCTTGATCTCTTTGGCATCCAGCAGCGATTGAGCCGTGCGACTCTTACACTGTTCAATTCCGATCTCTTCCATTTTATCACGAAACAGCTGCCGATCTTCGGTTAGCTCCACCGCATCAATATCCACCCCTATGATCTTGACGTCATTATCTTTCCAGTAATTTTCTTTTTCAAGATCGCGGCAGAGGTTCAACCCGGTCTGACCGCCCATGGTTGGCAGCACAGCATCGGGTTTTTCTTTAGCTACAATTTCTTTGATGGAATCAGTGGTCATTGGTAGCATATAAACCGCATCGGCCATAATAGGGTCGGTCATGATGGTAGCCGGGTTCGAGTTAATGAGAACGATCTCATATCCCTCTTCCTGAAGAGAGCGGCAGGCCTGAGAACCGGAGTAATCAAATTCGCAAGCTTGACCAATTACAATAGGTCCTGAACCAATGATAAGAATCTTATGGATATCGTCGCGTCTGGGCATGGGTTTTGTGAGTGGTTATTCGTTAATGGTGTATTAGTTATTTGTCTTGAAGTCCTAAATCTTTTATCTCAAGTCTTACATCTATCATCTATTTTTCATCATGTCAATGAACTGGTCGAATAAGTACGCTGAGTCGTGCGGGCCGGGGGAGGCTTCGGGGTGATATTGTACCGAAAATCCCGGGAAGTTCTTAAACTTCAGCCCCTCAATAGTACCATCGTTCAGGTTGATGTGTGTGACTTCAGCAATGTTCTCGTCCAGCGAGTCTTCATCAACAGCAAAGCCGTGGTTTTGGGTTGAAATTTCTACCAATCCGGTCGCCAAGTTTTTTACGGGCTGATTGGCTCCGCGATGGCCTACAAACATCTTGGTGGTTTTAAGTCCTTCGCTAAGTGCCATCAACTGATGTCCGAGACATATTCCAAAGACCGGCTTCCCGCTTTCCTTTGCATAATTCACAGCTTCCAGCGCATATTCTGCAGTAGCTGTAGGATCGCCGGGACCATTACTGAAAAAGTAGCCATCGGCTTCCCAATCTTTGATCTCCTCGACCGATGTTTTTGCCGGAAAGATCCGCAGCGTGCAACCGCGCTTATTTAAGTTATTGATGATGTTTTGCTTGATGCCATAATCAAAAGCAGCTACCCGGAATTCATCTTCCCCGTTTACCGTCTGGGCTTCGGAGCGGGTGACTTTGGTGGCCAGTTCAAGACCTTCCATATCGTCCCAATCTTTAGCCATCTGTACGAGTTTTTCCTCATCCATTTCGGTGCTTGAGATCACAGCGTTCATCACCCCTTTTTCCCGAACGTGACGAACCAGCTTTCGGGTATCAACTCCTGAAATTCCTGTGATCTCATTATCTTCCAGATATTCCTGAAGACTGCGGTCAGCCATGGTATTGCTGTATTCATGAGAGAAGGCCCGGCAAATAACTCCGGCCACCATCACCTTTCGGGCTTCATCATCCCTTGGCTGGGTGCCGTAATTTCCAATATGCGGATAGGTCATCATCATCAATTGACCATAGTAACTTGGGTCGGTGAATATTTCCTGATAACCGGTCATGCTGGTGTTAAAACAAAGCTCACCGCCGGTGATGCCGTCATGGCCGATGGCTTCTCCGTGGACTACGGTTCCGTCGCTAAGTGCAAGTATGGCTTTTTTTCGTTCTTTTAATGACATGGGTCAGATGTAGTTCTGGTTTGGTGAAATAGTTTGGTGAATGAAACTTGTCACAAGCGGGACGCATGCGACAGGTTGTGGCTGGGCAGGTTGAGCGCCAAGATGGTTACGACACAGACCGTCGTAACCAGAAGTTGTTACAAACAAAAGCGAGACGATTGTATTAGCCTTCTCATACTCGCTCCGCACGCTCTGCGTCGGAGCGGATGGAATTTTTAGCTCAAAAAAAATCCGACTACGGAAACCGCGTCGGATTTGGGAAATAATATGAATAGGTAAAAACAATATCATCACGACTGCGACCTCCTTTTTGTGAGGCAGCGCCGTAGTAATGCATCTAAACTATGGATTGCTAATGTCTTGATTTGAGTGAGTCCTTCATTTGAAGTTTGCCTAAGATAAGCAGTGGGAGTTTTTGTTTCAATTAAGATTCATGATTTTTAGAACTAATATCCTCCGATCTTCAAACCAAATGAAAAATACCAAGCTTTTGAGTTCAGGATCTTACCGCCTTCTAATTTCGCACTGTAAAATAATCGTTTGGCTCTTTGATTGATTCCCGGCGTAAATAAGTAGATGCTGGATTTCATTCCTACTGTTTTGTAAGCATCTCTGCCGTCTGGACCGAAATCAAACAGGTGGGATTCTTCCTCCAGGTCATCATAATAGACGATCTGATTTCTGTATGCCGGCGCGGCAAGCCAACCGATCTTTTCGGAATGGAGTAATCGAACGGGAAGCGAGAGTTCATACTGCCCTACATTTGAATATCCGATAGTCACATAAACAGGATCAATGACTCTGGCTGTTGCATCAAAACCAACTCCTGTTCCGGCCGAAAAAGAAAAGGCAGCAAAGTGATTACCCTCATTCTTTAAATACAATGTGTTGAAGTAGCTTAATTCATTCGGGATCGTTAACCTATCATTATATCCTTTTCTTTCCGGATAGAGTGTTTTTGTATCCAAAAGATCGGTATTAAATGAAAACCCCATTTGATGAGATGCTTCTATTCGTTCTCCATTGATCTTTTTTGGTGAAAATATAACGGTCTCACTCATAGGAGCATGAGCTGCACAGGAAGCCAAAAATACTGCAACCAGAATAATAAGTCCGATTCGCATACATCAACTAAATTTCCTCGGCGTTTCCTTCACCAAAGAGCCCGTCAGCGTGGCCAGCCCGCTTACCAATCCGCCAATTATTCCGGTGATCAACACCACAACTAAAGGCGAGCCAACTGATAGCATCTCTGCAATTCGGGTGGAAAGAATAGCATCATTCCCAAAATGAATGTAAAGCGCCTGCCCGCCCCACAAGACAAACAGGGCCAAAAATCCCAACCCAAAAGAAGGCAGTGCTTTTTTGTTGAAGTAAAAACCGAAAGCGAGTCCGGGAATGGCGATGCTCCACCATGGCAGGAACAAGTTCAGGATAAAAGCTGAGATCAGGATAAGGATTGTTAGCAGCATCGGATATTTTTAAGCATTGGAATGAAAGCCTGAGTGTAGCAATTATTTTGAAAACCTGTAACTCTATTCCTAAAGTTTTGGATTTCTGTATTTTTGGAATGAAATTCAGTCATCTCTATAATCAAGTTTATCCTCTATGAAATTACGCCGACTGCTGTTTTTGATCTTATTTGTCCTTCCCGTATCGGTACTTGCACAGGATGTGTACTACCCCGGAAACTGGGGCAATTGGGAAAAACGGTCTCCAGAAGAACTGGGCCTCAATGCCGATAAAGTTGAGGAGGCCATTCAGTTCGCGCAAGAAAATGAGTCCGATAACCCCCGCAGCATGGAAGAAAATCATTATGGCACGTTTGGGCGTGAACCGTTTGGGGATGCCATCGGGCCCTTTAAAGACCGGGGAGATCAAACCGGCATCATCATCAAAAACGGATATATCGTAGCCGAATGGGGCGACCCGTTTCGCGTGGATATGACGCATAGTGTAACCAAAAGTTTTTTAACGACTACCGTTGGAATTGCCTACGACCGCGGACTTATACGCGATGTAAACGACAAGGCCAGTCAATACATGGCGCCCATCATGGTGATGGAGTGGGACAACAATCAAAACAAAGCCGATGAGTTCAAAGAAGCCAAAGTGATGGAGCCTTTCAAAGGAGAGCACAATTCAAAGATCACCTGGAACCACCTGCTCCGACAAACTTCTGATTGGGAAGGCACGCTTTGGGGCAAACCCGACTGGGCCGACCGTCCATCCGGAGACCGTTCCGAGTGGATGACCCGTGAGCGACATGAACCAGGCTCCGAATTTGAATACAATGATGTCCGTGTAAACCTGCTGGCTTTAGCGGCTATGAATGTGTTGCGTGAACCGTTGCCCAAAGTGCTCCGCGAGGAAGTAATGGACAAGATCGGTGCTTCCCCAACCTGGCGCTGGATGGGCTATGAAAACTCATGGGTCATCATAGACGGACAGCAGATGCAGGCGGTAAGCGGTGGCGGACACTGGGGCGGCGGGATGTTCATTAGTGCACGAGATCAGGCTCGATTTGGGCTACTGACGCTACGGAACGGAAAGTGGAAAGATGAGCAAATCATCTCTGATGAGTGGAACAAAATGGCCCAAACACCCACCGAAGCCAACACTAATTATGGATTCATGAACTGGTTTTTGAACGTGAATAAAGACCGGCTTCCAAGTGCCCCGACTTCTGCTTTTTTCCATTTGGGGGCCGGCGTAAACATGGTGTATGTAGATCAGGATAATGACTTAGTCATTGTAACCCGCTGGATTTCAGGCGATGCTATGGATGGCGTAGTACAGCGTGTTCTGGATGCACTAAATAAATAAACCACCTAAAACAATTACCCTTCAAAAGAGACCTTTATTTCTGTTACCTTTAGCATATGGGATTACTAATATTTTACTTACTACTGGCCATTGGCGTGTCTTTCCTTTGTTCAATACTGGAAGCAGTTCTTTTATCAATTTCTCCTTCCTTTGTGGCGGTTCAGGAGAAGAAAGATCCGGTTATAGGAAAGGTTTTAAAGGAATTAAAAAAGGATATTGATCGGCCTTTATCCGCAATTTTGACACTAAACACCATCGCCCACACTGTTGGCGCGGCCGGAGTGGGTGCCCAGGCGCAGGTTGTTTTTGGAAATGCTTATGTGAGCCTAACCTCTGCGCTGCTTACGCTGGCTATATTGGTCCTTTCAGAGATCATCCCAAAAACGCTGGGCGCAACCTATTGGAAAGCACTCTCCGGTTTTGCCGCACGTACTACGAAATTTTTGATCTATATCACATATCCGTTTGTGATACTGTCGCAGTGGATCACCAAATGGTTATCGAGTGAGGAGAATCAGGCGCCGTCGGTAAGCCGGGAAGAATTCAGTGCCATGGCAGAACTTGGTTTTGAGGAAGGTGTTTTTGAGGAAGGCGAATCAAATATTTTCAAAAACCTGATCCGCTTTCGTTCTCTTAAGGTGAAGGATATTATGACGCCGCGTATTGTGGTGGTCAAGTTTCAGGAAGATCAAACCATTTCCGACATCCTTCAAGATAAAGATGAGCTTCGCGTATCACGCATGCCGGTGTATGGCGAAAATGAGGAAGACATTACCGGTTACATCCTTAAGAATGATCTGTATTATAATCTTTCAGAGAATAATGGGGCTAAGCAGCTTAAGGAAATTCGTCGCGAAGTACTGATCCTCCCCGAAACCATTTCCCTGAAAACTCTTTTCGAACGACTGCTCGAAAAACAGGAGCATATCGCCGTAGTGGTAGACGAATACGGCGGATTCTCAGGCGTGGTGACGATGGAAGATGTAGTCGAAACACTCCTTGGCATGGAGATCGTGGATGAAATTGACGCCATCGAAGACATGCAAAAACTGGCCCGACAACAATGGAGAGAGCGAGCTAAAAGATTGGGCATTGTGATGCCGGAGAAGTCTAAGCAACAAGAATAGTTTTAAACTTTTTCTATTCAGATCTTCTTTTACATCAAAGGATGAAAGGTTCATTCTCCATTATGATTCATTATATTCTCACTTTGCTTAATTGGTGAGATTTATACCCTTCACCCTACTACCGAACACAAAATTGAACGAGCTCAACAAGACGAAAAACAATAGACGAGCTCGTTTTAGATGAACCCATATTGAAAACATTTACCCACCGGGAAAAAGAGTACACCTTTAAACGCTACCCCGAAACCACCAATAGATCGCTGCAAGCCTGGAATGCCGGGGATGAATATGTGCTTTCAAAATTGGAGGGATTAGATCTTTCAGGAAAATCCATAGCACTCTATAATGATCGCTTCGGAGTCTTGGCTACAGTCCTCAATGAAAACCGCCCGATTGTTGTAGTGGACCGAAGAAGTCAGCTAAAATCCATAGAGAAAAATATGGAGCTGAATGGACTGAAATGGGATTCCACACAAAGTTTCTCTCCGCTGGATGAGCTTCCGGAGAAAGTGGATATCAGCATCATCGCTATTCCCAAAACTATGGATCTATTTAAGCTTTATCTGCAACATGCTTCTCACTATTTAGCAGATGATGGCGTTGTGATCTGTTCTTTTATGACGAAGTATTTCTCCCCACAAATGTTGTCTATAGCAGAAGAATATTTTGAGGACGTGGATCAAAGCCTGGCTTTGAAAAAGTCACGGCTGCTAACACTAAAAGGCAAGAAACAGAAAACGTCCGATTCCATTATTGAAGAAATACCATTTTCCTTTGATGATACCCATCAAGAGCAGCTTCAGCAATATTCAGGTGTTTTTTCGAGTGGACATATTGACTACGCCACCCAGTTTTTGATAGCACACCTTAATGTTTCTGAAGGTGACAAAAAGATACTGGATATGGGAGCAGGAAATGGGGTAATTGCCCGCGCGGTTCAAATCAAAAATCCAACCGCTGAGATCCATCTAACTGATGATTCCCGGCTTGCTATTGCTTCTTCAAAACTAAATTTAGCTTCCGGAAATACTCATTTCCATTGGAACGATACGCTGGATGACTTGGAGAAAAACAGTTTTGACCTGGTGGTTTCAAATCCGCCTTTTCACTTTGGACACGAGACTAATATTGAAGTTTCTGTGCAGCTTTTTACTGAAGTTTTGGAAGTACTTAAACCTGGCGGCCGATTTATCTGTGTAGCTAATCAACACCTGAATTATAAAACGCATCTGAATAAAATCTTTACATCAGGAGAAGTGATCGCTCAAAATGAGAAGTTTATTTTGTATAAAACAATAGCCTAAAGTAAGCAGCTAAGGCCATATCACCGTGCAACCGCCACGAAGTCTTTAGCACAGACTTGTAAAGAAATATCACCACTACTTGTTCAGCTTTTCTGATTCATTATATTCCCAAAGCACATCAACCAAAACGGGATATTATGAAACGCTTATTCGGATACTTTTTAACCACACTCCTCACTCTAACTTTTACGGCTGAACTTTTTGCACAGGGGACGCAATTGCTGCGTGAACCGACCATTTCTGAAAACAGCATCGTATTTGTACACGCCAACGACCTCTGGAAAGTGGATAGATCGGGTGGCGATGCTGTTCGACTGACTTCCAACATCGGCGGAGAATCCAACCCGCATTTTTCGCCCGATGGCAGCATGATCGCATTTACCGGTCAGTATGATGGCAATTCGGATGTATATGTGATTCCGGCTGATGGCGGATCACCACAAAGACTAACCTGGCATCCGGGCACCGATGAGGTAACCGGCTGGACGCCCGATGGCGAGATCCTGTTTCGGTCCACGCGAACGGCTCATCCCACAAAAATGAACCGTATCTGGAAAGTGAATACGGAGGGCGAAATGCCGGAACCGCTGCCTGTTGAGCGGGCTGCACGCGGGGAAATGTCGGAAGATGGAAAGTACCTGGCCTATAATCCCATCACCTTTTGGGATCCCGAATGGAGAAATTATCGCGGTGGACAGGCACAGCCGATCTGGATCGTGAACCTGGAAGAAAATTACGAGCTCATTCAAACACCCCGAACCGATAACGAGCGCCACACCGATCCCGTCTGGCTGGATGGAACCGTGTATTATTTGTCGGAGCGTGATTTTGCCAACAACATCTGGTCTTTCGATCCTGAAACCGAAGAGGAAAATCAGCTTACTTTTCACTCTGATTTTGACGCCAAAAGTCTGGATGCCGGTTTTGGAATGATCGTTTATGAACAGGGCGGATATTTGCATCTGCTGAATCCTGAAAATGGCGAAACCGAACAGCTTGAAATTCACGTGGCCGGCGACATGAACTGGGCACGACCTCGCTGGGAAGAACCAAGCGCCTACGATCTTGATAATGCCGCCATTTCCCCAACCGGAAAGCGCGCTGTTTTTCAATTTCGGGGTGAAGTTATCACAGTTCCCAAAGAACATGGAACCTGGAGAAATCTTACCAATTCATCCGGAAATGCAGATCGCTATCCGATATGGTCGCCCGATGGGAGTCAGGTTGCCTGGTTTTCAGATGCTTCAGGCGAATACACCCTGATGATCGGTGATCAATACGGACTTGATGATCCAAAAATGATCGAACTTCCCAACCCAACCTTTTATTTCCGTCCCGATTGGTCGCCCAATGGCAAATACATTGCATACACCGATACCGATTATAACCTTTGGTATGTAAATGTGGAATCCGGCGAAGCTAAAAAAGTAGACACCGACGGATATGCCCATCCAAACAGAACACTGAATCCCGTTTGGTCTCCCGACAGCAAGTGGATCGCTTATGTGAAACTGCTCGGGAATCAGTTCAAAGCGGTTCATGTGCATAATGTGGAAAGTGGGGAAACGCATCAGATCACCGATGGGATGTCGGATACCATCACCCCGGTTTGGAGTGAAGACGGCAAGTACCTGTATTTCCTGGCCAGCACCGATTATGGCCTCAACACCGGTTGGCTGGATATGAGCTCGTACAACATGCCCGTAACCCGCGCACTGTACATGATCGTTTTAAACAATGATGAGCCTTCGCCTTTGCTTCCTAAAAGTGACGATGAGGAAACTTCAGATGAAGAAAAATCATCCGAAGAAGAAAGTAAAGAACTGGATGTGGTCATCGATCTTGAAGGAATCGCTGAGCGAACCTTGGCAGTTGATATTCCCCAGCGAAATTATACCGGTTTGATGTCCGGTCCAGGCGGTGATGTGTTCTACACCGAATCCGTAGAAAATGAAGGAACGCGTTTACACAAATACGATTTTGCCAAACGAGAGGGAAGCCTGTTCATGAGCAATTTCAATGAAGGCGTGGTTTCCCAGGATCGCAAGAATCTGTTGTATCGCAGTGGCGGAAGCTGGGGCATTGTGGGAACCGAAACCGGAGAGAAAAATGCCGGTGATGGTGCCCTCAATATTTCGGGCATCAAAGTGAATGTAGACCCACGGGAAGAATTTCAGCAGATATTTCGTGATGGATGGCGGTTCATGCGCGATTTCCTATACGTGGATAACATGCACGGAGCTCCGTGGGAAGAAGTATATGAGTGGTACGCTCCCTGGGTGGATCACGCCAAACACCGCACCGATCTCAATTACGTTTTGGATATTATGAGCGGTGAAGTGGCCGTGGGTCACTCGTATGTGGGCGGTGGGGATTTCCCAGACCTCGAGGACGTTCAAGCCGGATTGCTGGGTGCAGATATATCCCTGCATAACGGAGCTTATCGCATCGACAAAATTTACACCGGCGAAAGCTGGAATCCAGATCTCACGGCCCCGCTTTCCGGTCCCGGAATTGATGTGAATGAAGGGGATTATATTTTAGCAGTGAACGGAACCGAGATCTCACCTGAAGAAAGTTTCTACAAGTACTTTGAAGGAACCGTTGACCGTCAAGTGCAATTGCTGGTGAATGATGAGCCCGATACCGACGGAGCAGAATTGGTGACCGTGGTTCCGATCTCCAGCGAATACGGACTCCGAACCCGAGACTGGGTGGAAGGCAATCGCCGCATGGTGGATGAGATGTCGGGTGGGCAGCTCGCCTACGTCTGGGTTCCCAACACCGGAACGGGCGGATACGAATACTTCAATCGCTACTATTTTGCACAGCAGGATAAACTGGGTGCGGTGATCGACGAACGCAATAACGGCGGTGGTTCTGCAGCGGATTACATGGTGGATATAATGGCGCGCGAACTGCATGGATTCTTCAACAGCAAAGCCGGAGATCGAAAACCATTTACGACTCCCGGTGCCGGCATCTGGGGACCCAAAGTGATGGTCATCAACGAACGCGCCGGTTCCGGTGGAGACTTACTGCCGTTCTTATTCCGCAAAATGGAAATTGGTCCGCTGGTGGGTGCCCAAACCTGGGGTGGACTGGTGGGAACCTGGGATACGCCTCCCTTCATTGACGGCGGCTATTTCGTAGCTCCCCGCGGTGGATTTTACAACCTCGATGGCGAATGGGATGTGGAAGGCGAAGGCATCGCCCCCGATATCGAAGTGATGCAAACGCCGAAGGAAGTCATAGGCGGTCATGATCCACAATTAGAAGCAGCCGTGGAAGAAGCCCTGCGATTATTACAGAATTACGAAGATCCCATCATCCCAACCCCGGAAGATCCTGTGAGATGGAAACGGCCGGATCGTGGGGAGAACTGATTTAGGACGGGTTTTCTTGGTAAGTAGTACAACTTGAGCGATACGATTATTCATTTTGGCTTGGTGATAAAAGCAATATCCCAAACCGTATAAACGTCTCCTTCCTTGGCGCGCTTGAGCGTTAGGGAGGGAACAAGGATGGCTTGTTTGGCCTTGCGAGCTGTTCTGTTTGATCTTGCCACGGTTCTATTCATTTGAATGCATAATTATGCTTGATTGCCATATGGTACAGGATTCCTCTTAATCCCGGTTCAAAATGATGAGGGTGAAAGTACAAACCAAGCTCAAAAAAAGACTTCTTGTACAAACTAAAAACTCGAAGACAACATCGCTGTAATATGGAGTGTATAAGACAGGTCTGCTCAATTTGTAGTATATTGAAGACACTATTCGGCACTAAACCTGGCGTTATAAATAATTGTCATTGAGAAGGTTAAGCCATTCCTATGATCCATTTGGCAATTTTAATTACAGTACTATTCTACTATGAAAAAAATCCGATTGCTTATTATTGAAGATAATCGCCTGCTTCGGGAGGGGCTGACTGAAGTATTGAAAAGAGAACCTGATTTTGAAGTGATCACGGCTATTCAAACCGATGAGAAAATGCTTACCAAAATTCAAACCTCAGATATTGATGTGGTTTTACTCGATCTGGGTTTGCAGAGCTACGACAGTTTGGATGTGGTAAAACTATTCAGGAAAAATGACAAAAACGTAAAGATGGTTTTGATGGGGCTTTTTGCAACGCATTCTGAAGTATTAGACTTTGTGGAATGTGGCGTGAAGGGGTTTATTCTAAAGAATGCAACGGTTGATGATTTTTTAACCACCATCCGTGCAGTCGCAAAAGGCGAAAAAGTATTACCTGCCTATCTTACGGATTCACTGTTTGCCCAAATTATAGAACAGTCTCTGAACGGACCTGAAGGGGAGAGAAAAATCATTGAGTCAGTACAAATGACCCAACGAGAGAAAGAAGTTATTGAGTTAATTGCCGAAGGTCTAACCAATAAAGAAATAGGACAAAAGTTATACATTTCTCCCCATACCATTAAAAGCCATGTCCATAATATTCTAGAAAAACTAACCCTGCACAGCCGGCTGCAAATCGCGAAATATGCCCATGATAAAGAATCGTCTGCCATAAATGATGAAGCAGGCTAAAACTATCTGTCCGAGGAAACTCTTCCTATCTCTCAATTCTGTCCTACATAAATCTAGTCCCTTTCTCATCCTTTAGTAGGATGGTCCTTTCAAGAAATAACTACTAAGCTCTGTATACCCTTTTTGTTTCTGTAACATATATGAAAAGGGTATGGGCTAATTTTATTAAAGAGAAGTTAAGAATGGATACCATCAGGCTGTTGATCATTGAGGATAATACTCTGCTTCGGGAGGGCTTGGCGGAAATGCTTAAAAAACAGAAAAAACTGCACGTAGATGCTGCTTCCGGAGAGGGCGTTAAACTTGACCGAGCAATCATACGGTTTAATCCCCAGGTAATTCTATTGAATTCAGGTTTACAAAGCCAATCCAGTTTAGATGTGGTGCAACGGATAGCTAAAGGAGCACATCGCACTAAGATCGTGGTAATGGGCCTCACCCTATCAATGGATGAGATCCTGGAATTTATGGACGCCGGAGCTGCCGGCTTTATCCTGAAAGATGACTCGCCACAGAAATTCATGAAAACAATAACCGCCGTAGCCAACGGTGAAATGGTACTCCCTTTACATCATACCGACCTGTTACTATCTCATATTGTGAGCAATACTATTGTAAAGGAAAAGATAACACAAGAGAATATGGTCCGGATCACCAAACTTGAATTACAATTGCTCAAACTATTAAGTGAGGGATTAAGTGATGAAGAACTTGGGGAAAAGCTGTCGATAACTCCCGAAAGAGTAAAATTCCACATTCATAACATTAAACAAAACCTGTACCTCTTTTCCCTTTTGGACACTTCTTCTGATTGAAATACTCTCACCAAAATTTCACCAACAAAAACCTTCTCTACTTCTCTATACCTAAAGGACTAGTCCGCTTTTCATTCCTACAGGCGATTACAACTGGCACAAACTAAGGGTAAGCTTAAGTAACAATTTAAAAAGGATTACCAATGAAACAATTTTACCTAATACTTATCGCATTTGCCCTGTTACTATCGGCCCAGCAAGCCACTGCACAGACAAAAAATTTCGGTCTTGGCGTGATGCTTGGAGAACCCACTGGAATAAGCGCCAAACTATGGACTTCCAATGACAATGCTCTCGCATTCGGGCTTGGCTGGTCAACTTATCACCCACGCTTTGAAGACAGTGGGAGCCGCGTTCACTTCCACATGGATTACCTGTGGCATTCATTTGATTCTATACGTTCAGAAGAACGATTTGCCGTCCATTATGGAATTGGCGGTCGCTTCAAAGACTATGGAGCAGATAATGGCTCATTAGCAGTACGTGGTGTAGTCGGCTTAAACTGGCTTCCAAGAGAAACACCCTTCGATATATTCTTTGAATTAGCCCCTTCTCTTGAGATCACTCCTTCTACAGGTTTTGCACTTGATGGCGCCCTCGGTGCAAGATTCTACTTCTGACGCCACTTCAACACTTTTTACACCAAACACAGTATGCTTATATAACTATCTAATCAAACCAAAATGAAAACCAAAAACGTAACCTTACAGAACACTTTTACTATCCCTAAAATACTACCTCAAATTACACGCCTTTTAGGCACGAGCTTTGTGATGGCCTTAATGCTCTTTTCAACAGCACTGGCGCAACCTGCGGTTCCTGTATTATCAGCTCCGGCAGACTCTGCAATGAGCCAACCACAAAACCTGACCCTGAGCTGGAATGCCTCGGCTGAAGCAACTTCCTATACTCTACAAGTATCAGAAGATGAAAATTTCAGCGGCCTGGTTTTTAATGAATCAGATCTTATAGATTCTGTGCAGTTAGTCTCAGGTTTGGATCTTAACACTGCCTATTACTGGCGGGTAAGTGCAACCAATACGAATGGTACCAGTGCCTTTTCGAACCAAATGATTTTTACAACTTGGGAATCCGTTCCAACAAGTCCTGATTCTGTAAATCTTGGAACAGCCGGTAATTACGTATTGCTGGCAAAGACTGCTATCTCAACCGTTCCCGCATCGGTTATTACCGGTGATGTCGGGATTAGTCCTGCAGCAGAAACCTATATTACAGGCTTCAACCTTACGGATGCTACCGGCTACGCAACTTCACCCCAGGTAACTGGAACTGTGTACGCTTCTGATATGGCAAGCCCTACCCCATCAAACCTTACAACAGCCGTAAGTGATATGGAGCTTGCGTTTACTGATGCAGCCGGCCGTGTTACACCGGATTTTGTTGAACTTCATGTAGGTGACCTTGGCGGAAAAACGCTGATCCCTGGTTTATACAAATGGGGAAACACCGTAATTGCTCCAACCAGTTTTGAAATTAATGGCGATGCGAATTCCATCTGGATCTTCCAGATCGCCGGTGACCTTACTGTGAGCTCAGATATCAATGTTACCTTAGCCGGTGGCGCACAAGCCAAGAATATATTCTGGCAGGTATCAGGCGAAGTAACCATTGGCACGAATGCCCATTTCGAAGGCATCATACTTTCGATGACGGCCATCAACTTTAACACTGGAGCGAGCCTTAATGGACGTGCTTTAGCACAGAGTGCCATTACCTTAGACCAAAGCACCATCACTCAGCCTACCAATACGCAGGCCACAAGTATTGAAGGAACGGAGAATTCACTACCGGGAACCTTCATGCTTTCACAAAACTATCCGAATCCATTCAACCCTTCTACTGTGATCGGTTATCAGATTCCGGTAAATACAGACGTACGTCTTGAAGTATTCAACATGCTGGGACAAAGTGTGGCCCTACTGGTGAATGAGCAAAAAGCGGCCGGTTCACATACTGTCAGTTTTGATGCTTCTGCACTTTCAAGTGGAATTTATATCTACCGCATTCATTCAGCTGGCTTTAACCAGACCCGAAAAATGCTTCTGATCAAATAAAACACTGATCATCAACACTCCCTTTAAGCCCTGGTCTCTCTACGATATCAGGGCATTTTTAAGTCCCATTCCATTTCTGGCAATCAATCTGATACAACCCTTATTACAATACAATAACCTGTTCAAATTCTAACCAAAAAATCATGAAAAAATCTTTTAATGCCACCTTACACACATTTAAACATTCTAAATTAATGCTCGCTTTTATTGCTGTTTTGATGGCAGGAGTGCTCGTAACAGCCTGCTCAAACGAAAGCAACCCAACAGGTGGAAATGATGATGTTGTGATCCCTATTCAAACAACTTCACAAGCAAAGGTAAACCTTAATTCTGCCGCAAATTATGTGATCCTGGCCGGCTCGGAGATCTCCAACATTCCCACTTCTGCCATTACCGGACATATTGGAATTAGTCCTGCCTCCGCTTCTTTCATAACCGGCTTTTCAATGGTTTATACCGCTGGTGATGCGCAGTCAACCTCAGCACAGGTAACCGGAAACCTGTATGCTTCAGATTATGCCGCGCCTACTCCGGCCACATTGACTGCCGCTCAAGGTGACCTGACCACGGCCTACAACAATGCTGCTGGCAGAACCTCCACTGATATCGTCCTTATTTCAGGAAACATTGGTGGGCTTACCCTGACTCCCGGACTCTACAAATCAAGTGGTTCACTTGAAATTTCTTCCGGCGACCTGACTTTTGATGCCAAAGGAAATGCCAATGCTGTTTTTATCATACAGATCGCATCCACCTTGAATACGACCTCAGACCGAAAAGTGATCCTGGCTGGTGGCGCACAAGCAGCCAATATATTCTGGCAAGTTGGAACCTCTGCAACATTAGGAACTACTTCTGTTTTTAAGGGAACCATCATGGCTGATCAATCCATCTCGCTGGGTACCGGCGCAAGTATTGAAGGCCGACTTTTAGCACGTATTGCCGCCGTTACCATCGAAGGTAACACAGTTGTAAAACCTGCTTCTTAAAAATACCCCATTTGTTTCCCCACTTAAAGCCCTGACTGATTCATTTTAGTTAGGGCTTTGTATATCAATGAATATAAACCCTCTGTTTTAAACCCTGAATCAGTTTATTCCTGGATCAACTTAAGCAGAATCCGTTAATCCTCTTACAACACCTGAACAAATTGAAAACGAACTTTAATACCTTCAAAAGTTTAGCTCTCCTCGTTCTGCTAATGCTTCTCATATTTTCAACCTCTACCGTTTATCAAATAGAAACGAAGAAAAGAGTATTGAACGAGGACCTGGTTGAGCTGTCCCTTGTCAAGTACGGGATCTTTAGTGTCGATATCTGGAAAGCCTCTCTCACAACCATTGTCAGCAACCGAATAAATGAATTTGATTATGAGGATATGGATGATGCCAAAATTCGTAGGCGCATCTCAGAATTTCTTACGCTGACAGTAGATCAGCTGGAAGAAAGCTTCTATAAAGAAAACAAGGGCTCAGTGGGAGGTTTTTTTAAAGGACGCGTGGCTTCGTTCACAGATGTTTTTGGGGTGATGAAAGAAGATATACCCATGCTTACGGAATCTATTGTCAGCTTTTTCAAGGATACTGAAAACAAAGAGATGATCAAGGATTACATCATCAAAAAACTGAATGAATATTCAGACGCTACTTTTTCAGAAATTGATTATACCACCTATGATATAATTCTTGATAGGCATGGCCAGGATACAAAAAAAGCTGCCATTGATATTATAGCTGCAAAAATAGAAATCCTGACTCAGCAACAAAGACCTTACTCTTTTCTGATCTTCTTTATAGTAGCTCTGCTGGCGGCTTTTACCATCTTCTCCAAAAATATTAATAAAAACGAGTTCCTGATTCTAAGCGTAAGTTGTGCCGTCCTGCTAACAATAGGAGTCCTGCTGCCCATGATTAATATTGATGCCCGAATTTCGAAGATGGATTTTCATCTGATGGGTGAATCAATATCGTTTACAGATCAAATACTTTATTTCAAGAGTAAGAGTATACTTGAGGTAGTGCTGGTAATGATTCTGAATAGTAAAATTCAGGTAGTTGCTGTCGGTATCCTGGTGTTGATATTCAGTGTTGTTTTTCCGCTCTCCAAGCTGATATCCTCTATTTTATTTATCTATTCGAAGAAACTCCAAAAGAACGCTATTGTTAAGTTTTTGATTTTTAAAACCTCCAAATGGACCATGGCAGATGTTATGGTAGTGGCCATTTTCATGGCCTACATTGGTTTTTCAGGCATCATATCCGAACAACTGAAAGATCTCGAGACAATGGTAACCCAGGTAGATATGCTAACAACCAACGGGTCCAGCCTGCAGATCGGATTTTTCCTTTTTACAGCTTTTGCATTCCTTAGTCTGCTGGTTTCTCATAAACTGCAGTACGGATATGGCAAAGATGTGGAAATAACCGACTAATCTTGTGAATGGAAAGAGGAAGCTATAACAAAGCCCTCGGATCGTATTATTTAAAACCACGCAATTCCGTATTTTTGGAGTATGCAGAAAGAACTACAGATCCGTGTGCTGCCCGAAGTGGCAGGAGAGTCTCATTTACTTGAAGAATACCTAATCGACAAAGAAGGATTGGCTTCTGAAGATCTCCGCCATATTGAGATCTTGCGAAGCTCTATTGATGCCCGCGCCAAGCAGGCTTATTACAACCTGAAAGTTCGACTCTACATCAACGAGGAGTTTGAACCGGATGAAATTACCCTGCCTGACTATCCCAATGTCAGTAATGCTGAAGAAGTGATCATTATAGGAGCCGGCCCGGCCGGATTGTTTGCAGCGTTAGAGTTGCTGGAAAACGGGTTGAAGCCCGTCATCATTGAGCGGGGAAAAAATGCCAAAGACCGCATTCAGGACCTAAAAGGTATCAACGTAAAACACATTGTAAACGAAGATTCGAATTATTGTTTTGGTGAAGGAGGAGCCGGGACCTATTCTGATGGCAAGCTTTATACCCGCTCCAAAAAGCGGGGAGATGTACAAAAGGTACTTGAGCTGCTGGTTGGGTTCGGAGCCGTAAAGAATATTCTGGTAGATTCCCATCCCCACATTGGAACCAACAAGTTGCCAAAGATCATCGCAAATATGCGGAAATGTATTCTGCATAATGGGGGAGAAATTCACTTCAACACAAGAGTCACTGACCTTATCATAGATTCATCCTCCATTAAAGGAGTGGAGGCTCAGCACGGTACCAAGTTCTATGCGAAGAGTGTGATCCTGGCCACAGGACATTCTGCCCGAGATATCTTTGAGCTGTTACATCGCAAGGGAATCGAGATCGAACTGAAACCACTGGCTATCGGAGTTCGTGTGGAGCACCCGCAGTCTTTGATCGATACCATCCAATATAGTTGTGTATCCCGTGGTGAATACCTGCCACCGGCTGACTACAGCATTGTAAAGCAAGTGGGCGATCGCGGAGTGTATTCATTTTGTATGTGCCCCGGTGGAGTGATCGCTCCATGTGCAACGGCTCCGGGAGAAATTGTCACCAACGGATGGTCATCTTCACGACGGGCCCGCTCCACGGCTAATTCGGGAATCGTGGTGGAACTCAAGCCCAAAGATTTCAAACCATTCGAGAAATATGGACCGCTGGCAGCCATGGAGTTTCAGCGATCCATTGAGCAAAAAGCCTGGGTTGAAGGCGGGAAAACCCAGACGGCTCCGGCTCAGCGTATGCGCGATTTTATCAAGGGAAATGTATCCAAAGATCTTCCTAACACTTCGTATGCTCCGGGTATAACTTCCGTAGAATTAGGTTCCGTTCTCCCTGACTTCATTCATAAAAACCTCAAAGAGGGATTCCTGCAGTTCGAGAAAAGCATGCGTGGCTATTTGACCAACGATGCTGTGGTTCACGCCCCTGAAACACGAACATCTAGTCCTGTTAAGATCCCCCGGAATTACGAGACTTTGCAACACGTACAGATCAGTGGACTGTATCCTTGCGGTGAGGGAGCCGGATACGCTGGCGGAATTGTATCCGCCGCTATGGATGGGATGAAATGTGCAAAGCAGATCAAAATCTCCACAATTTAGCAAGCATTAGTTAACTTAAATTTGAGATGAGCTGATTTTACCACAGTCATTCCCGTGCAATCGGGAATCTGATTAGTGCCACTATCTCAAAAGCTCAATCTGTATTTGCCTTCTAGATTTCGGGCATTCGCCGCGTAATGACACTGATAAAGACTCGTTCCGAACTGCCAGTCCGGAATGCCTGCCGGAACCGCTGGTTCCAACTATTAAGCCAAGATGTCTTACAACATTATCAAATAGGTAAGCTTCACGATAGCGGCTTGGTTATTCATGATCACATCTCTTCGCGGATCAAAAAGCTGCTCATTCTCTCCAGTGAGATGGTAGGAGGTATTGAACACCAAGAACAGATCACTGCCCGGCGTATGGATCCAGTTGATGCGAAGATAGGTTTGAATATCGCGGGAAAAGTTATCGTACTGGATGAGTGCTTTAGCGTAGAGCTTTCTGCTGATAGCCCCAAAAACAGAACCTGATACCGTGGTTGCCCCAAACTCTCCATTGGCGACTGGAAGGTCTATTCTGGAATGATCTACACCGCCATCAAAACTCAGGTGTTTGTTGTACCGGAATCCAAGGTCGAAGCCAAAATCAGTGCGATCCCCATTATAAAAACTGCCGAATGTAATCCCCGCAGAGCCGTACAACCGACGGCTGTCATTGCTGCTTGCATTAAAACTGAAGCGGTTGAAGGTGTAATCGCCTGACGGAATGGTTGCATTCTGCCGGATATTGAATGGAACAAAAAGTCGCTCAAACTGCTGCTGCACGTTAAAGCGTACGTTTTGTGTGCTATTGAATTCAAGACCTGCACTTCCCGATAACTGGGATGATTGCTTGATTCCATCTTGTCCTTCGATATAATCATAGCCACTGCCAAAATTCAGACGTGCCAAATTGGGCAGGGCAGAGATCTCAACCTTGGGATTATATCCCACATTCCCTGAATATTGTCGGATATTCAGGCGACGAACAAAACCGAGAGCCGGGTTATAACTTCGACCAACATGCGTATAGGAAAATCCGGAAGAATAGGTATCATTATCCAGACGAAGATTTACATGACCGGCATTATCATTGAGGGCCTCCGCATCATCCCAAACATTTGTAAACCACGCATTGAACTGACTCGAACTCCAAAACCGATAGTTCGCATCAAACCCAAGCGCACGATTATATCCACTACCTATTTCTTCCACGTTGGTCACGATGGCGCCAACTGTTGCGCGCGGCATCACGTTAGCCTGAACCCGTGCTACGGTATTATTGGCTGACTGCCCGCCAAACAGATCCTTCATTTTTGAACCGGTTTCAATATTCATGGCTCCATATGAAAAACGGCCCGATTGGCCGGTAACTCTGGCTCCTGTCAATATCTGATCAGCCAAACCAATGCGTCGTGAGAAAAAGGTTTGAGTAGATCGGGAATTTCCATGCTCAAACAGTCCGGCTCGTTCCAAAAAGAATTCGCGTTTTTCGGGAAAGAAGAGACTGAATCGTGATAAGTTCACTTGTACGTTGTCTGATTCAACCTGCGCGAAATCGGTGTTTACGGTCATGTCTAATGTAAGATTGGAGGTAATTCCCCATTTCATATCCCCGCCAATATCGTAGGTGGTGCTTGTAGTGGTTGCTTCTGTTTGCAGATCGGGCCGTATTTCCTGGACGCCGGAGATCACGTAAGGTTTGAGTTCAATGTTATTTCCCCGACGGATATTCTTGATTCCCTTCAAAACACCATATTGAGAGACCGCAGATATAGCACCATAATAACCCCCATATTCCTGACCAATGGCAGGCCATAATACACTTTCACTCTTTCTGACAATAGTGCGTGAAAGCATCAAGCCAAACTCCAGTTCTTCATCATCAGGAAAACGAAGCTGCCGGAAAGGAATAGCTACCTCGAGGGTCCAGCCTTCATCATCAATTTTAGTTTCAGTAATGAAAACGGCATCCCAGGAAAAACTGCCGTAATCCAAACTTTCGTTAGTAAGGAGAGCATCGTCTTGAGTACCCAGCGCATTGGCTTCAAATAAATAGGCATTGCGACCATCCATATACGTATCGAGTGCAATATAGGCATGGTCATCGCGACTGTTACGTCCGCCGCGCTCCAGATTTCGAGCTCGGATCAACTCCGGATTATCATCATAAAAACGAAAAGCGAAGTAGAGATTGTCACGGTCGTAGGCGATGCGAACTTCGGTGTCTTCGGTAGCCGGGGCTCCATCATTTGGCCACACTTGTGTAAATTGAGTTACCGGCGGAATATTTTCCCAGGCAGCGTCACTCAGATCTCCATCTATATAGGGAGCTTCCTCTACGAATGTTGCCGTGGCTTCAAACGCAGTTGGTTTTGGTATCAGCTCTGTAGGCTGAGCCGTTACAGTTTGAAAAAATCCCGCGCAAATACATGCCAGGCATGTAATTAAAAAAGATGACCTCATCCGTATTATCGTTTTTTGTGACTCCTGTTTGACCTCAAAATTAGGGATAATTGATAAAGCAGGCTTGTTAAAAGATGTGCGCTATTCAGCGCTTTCTTTTATTGCTTCGGCCACTCTTTTCGGAACCCGCTCATCAAACGGACTTGGTATGATCTTCTCCACTGATAGATCTTCCACCGAGTCGGCAATGGCTTTAGCGGCGGTGACAAACATCTTGGTTGTGAGTCTGGTGAGGCGTGCATCCAGCGCTCCGCGAAAGAGTCCTGGAAATGCGAGTACGTTGTTGATCTGATTGGGGTAATCCGATCGCCCGGTAGCAACTACGGATGCGCCGGCTTCTTTGGCATCTTCGGGCAGAATTTCCGGATCGGGATTCGACATCGCAAAAATAAACGGATCCTCATCCATCGACTTCACCATATCTTTGGAAAGCACATTCGGCACGGAAACGCCAATGAACACATCCATGCCTTTTACGGCATCTTCAAGGCTGCCTTTACGCATTTTCTTATTGGTGATATCCGCCATTTTATCCTTGGTGGAATTGAGGTCGCCACGGTCTTTGTAGATGATCCCACGGCTGTCGCACATGATCACATCCTTCACCCCGGCTGCAAACAACAATTTCACAATGGCTACCCCGGCGGCTCCTGCTCCGTTGATCACCACCTGCATATCTTCCATCTTCTTGCCGGTCAATTTCAGGGCATTATACAATCCAGCGAGAGTTACGATAGCTGTACCGTGCTGATCGTCATGAAATACCGGAACATTCAGCTCTTCCTTCAGCCGTCTTTCAATTTCAAAACAGCGGGGAGCGGAAATGTCTTCAAGATTGATTCCGCCAAAACCTGGCGCAATGTTCTTTACTGTTTGTACGATCTCATCGGTATCCTGCGTATCCAAAACAATCGGGAAAGCATCCACTCCAGCGAACTTTTTGAAGAGCACTGATTTCCCTTCCATCACGGGTAGGGCCGCTTCGGGACCAATATTTCCTAATCCAAGAACTGCCGAACCGTCACTTACAATTGCCACCATATTTCCCTTGGTAGTGTAGGTGTAGGCTTTCTCTTTGTCATCGGCAATTTCCTGACAGGGACGGGCAACACCGGGCGTATATGCGATACTGAGATCGTCCTTGGTTTCCAGCGGCATTTTAAGCTCGATGGAAATCTTTCCTTTATATTTTTCGTGGGCTTCGAGGGATAGTTTAGCGTAGTCTTTTTTGGGCATGATATTTTTACTTAACCGATACTATTCAATAAAACACAACTAGTTCAAGCGTCCGCTTGGACCAAATATGGATATTAGCTTTTTATTAATACCGCACAAGCAATACGCTTGCGCTGGTGCTGGGCTATTTCAGGGGTAGTAGAGGTCGACTTTTCTATTCATAGGTTTGATTACTCCAAACAAAAAAGGCGTTGCAAAACTGCAACGCCTCTAATGATTTCATCAAAGATAAGGATTTATTCATTTAACATAGAAGCCACATCAAAAGAATTATTTTCCAGATTGATGTCGGCTAATCGCTGGCTTGGATCGATTGTAATAGTTTCGATATCGGCTGCGGGTTTGTTTATCGTGAAATTGTATTCCGGCTCAACCCATGGCCAGTCTTCCAATACTGTACGTTTTATATCGCTTTCAGCTGGTTTTTCGCCCCGCATCATTCTAAGCGGAATGTAGAATAACTCAGAAGTTCCATCTTTGTATTCCACAACCACGTCTAGCGGCATGGGCATCAGGTCAATTCGCTCCAGATTTACCACAGTTTTTTCCACATCTCCCACAACGGATTCAATTCCATAATCAATGGTTTTGGTGGTTTGCACGAAATACTCGTAATACCAATCCAGGATCATTCCGGATTCTCTCTCCATCACTTGTAAAAAATCCTTATCCGTTGGGTGCTTCAGCTTCCATTCCTGATGATACGTTTTCATTCCTTCGCGGAAGGTTTCCTCACCGATGATATAACTGAGCTGACCCAGAAATACCGCACCTTTTGAATACGCTGCCACGCCGTATGCGCGGTTTGTATTATAATGATCGGCATGTGTGGTCATAGGTTCTTCATCACCACTTTCTGCAATAAAACGATAGCTCCGGTAAGAACCTGAATATGGAAAATCAGACCCGCGCTCAAATAAATGATCCATAGTTTCTGCAGAAGCAAAACTGGTAAAACCTTCGTCCATCCATTCGTATAGACTCTCGTTGGTGGCCAATACGTTTTGGAACCAGCTGTGGTACAGTTCGTGTACCATCACCCCAACAAGACTACCGAGACTTCTGCCACCGGTGATCAAAGTTCCCATGGGATATTCCATTCCGCCATCACCGCCTTGTAAATTCGTGTATTGGGGATAAGGATATTCGCCAAAGTTCTCATTTGCATACTGAACAGCGCCAACGGTATAATCTACCAACTCTTCCCAGTTCTTAGCATACTGTTCGTTCTGCTCATCTGAAGCTCCCTCTACAACTGCTGGGTATTGATATAAGAAATGAAGCTTAGGCCCGTCGGGAACTTGTGCTGTTACATGTTTGAAATCAGGATCGGCTCCCCAGAAAAAATCGATCACATTTTCAGCCTTGAAGTGCCAGGTCATTTTTTCGCCGGAAGGGCGTTTTACGTCTGCGCCTTCTTCTTCATATCCGTAACCGATCTCATTTGGATTTTGAAGGATTCCAGTTCCACCCAATACATAATCCTGGTCGATGGTGATCTTAACATCAAAATTTCCGAAAGGAGCATGAAACTCACGGCCCACATACTCATTGGGATGCCATCCCTGATGATCATATTCGGCCAGTTTTGGGTACCACTGACTCATTGAAAACTCAACTCCTTCTGCATTATTCCATCCGGAACGTCGAATTTGAAGCGGCACTTGTGCGTCCCATTGCATTTCAAAGGTGGAGGATTCTCCGGGTTGAATGGGGTCATTGAGTTCTACCACCAACACGGTTCCGTCTACATTGTATTCAACGGCCTCGCCATCTTGGGTGAGGGTATTTACTTTATGATAACCGATCTCATCCTCTTCCAGATTATAGATCCGATCCATAACACGGCGGTCAGGGTCATCTATAGTTCGGGAGCGCACATCCATCATACTCCCCGGCTGGAATGCATTGAAATAGAGATGGTAATACACGCGATCCAAAGTCTCCGGAGAATTGTTGGTATACACCAGTGTTTGATTTCCGGCGTACTGATGATTTTCAGCATCTACATCAATTTCCATGGTGTAATCGACTTCCTGCTGCCAGTAATCACTGGTTTGAGCGTGAAGAGTGCTTATCGCACAAAGTGAAATTAGAAGAAAACTTAGTAGTTGTTTCATACTGTATTTATTAACCGCGAAGAGCGCTAAGGTTGCGCAAAGAACGCGAAGTTAGAGGTTATTTACTACTCGGCGAAAACCGTTTTTAAGTAATTTTGTATTGAAGTTTATAAGTAAGCCAAGTTTTGATTCAGATAATTTTAAATAAGTTAAAACCTGAGCTAAGTGAATATCATTAAGTGCATCTACAGATTTAATTTCAATAATTACTTTCTGATTGACAAATATATCAACCCGATAACCTACTTCCATTTCTACTTCTTTGTAGACCAATGGAAGGCCTCTTTCAACTTCAATGTACAATCCGTGTTGCTCCAATTCATAAGCCAAACATTTTTTGATAAGCCGACTCAAGCAATCCCGGCCCCAAAGCCCGATGAACTTGAATTGCAGAATCCAAAATTACCTTAGAAATCTCATTCTCTGTCATGTCAAATATGTCTTTGCGTTCCTTGCGATATCTCTGCGTCTTTTGCGGTCTCAAACAATGTTCTATTAACCGCAAAGAGCGCTAAGGATTCGCAGAGTTCGCAATGTACAAAATCAAAAACTGTTTCGGCTTGCAAAAGCCCGGCTCAAGGTAGCCTCGTCAATGAATTCGAGCTCGGTGCCCATCGGGATTCCGTAGGCTATACGGGTCACACTCACTTCATAATTCTTCAGCAGTTTGTTGATATAATAGGAGGTTGCTTCTCCTTCTGCATCGGGGTTGAGCGCCAGGATCACTTCATCAATATCTTCATCTTCTCCGATTCTTTTCAGTAATTCCTGAATGCGCAATTTATCCGGACCGATGTTATCCATGGGAGAGATCACTCCGCCCAGCACATGATACCGTCCCCGAAATTCATTTGACTTCTCAATGATATACACATCGTTGAATTCCTCTACCACACAAATAGCAGAAGGATCGCGTTTAGGATTGTCACAAATTTTGCAAGGGTCGGAATCACTGACGTTCCCACAAACGGAGCAACGGGTTACTTTTTCCTTTAGATCAACGATGGCCTGCGCAAGGTTTTTGGCGTAATCATCATTTTGCTTGAGCAAATGAATGGCAATACGCTGAGCCGATTTTCGTCCCGTACCGGGAAGCTTGGCGAGCTGCTCAATAGCCCGCTCCAAATATTCTGAGGTTATCTGCATGTAGTGAGTTCCGAGGTGTTAGGTTTTAGGTGTTAGTTGAATGCCCTCTAAAACCTAAAACCTTGTGACTAAAACCTATTTAAAGTCCGAGTTTTGACATATCCATTCCGGGAATTCCGCCGCCGGGGATCATACCTTTGTACATTTCCTGCATTTTTTCTTTGGAAGCTTCTTCCGCTTTTTCAAGCGCTTTGTTGACGCCAGCCACGATCAGGTCTTCCAGCATTTCTTTGTCGGCAGGATCTACCACATCATCATCCATGTCGATAGAGACGATCTGCTTGTTGCCGTTGGCTTTCACCTTCACCATTCCGCCACCGGCTTCAGCTTCTACGATCACGTCGTTCAAGCCTTCCTGGGCTTCCTGCATTTTAGATTGCATTTCCTGAATTTTGCCGAACATATCGGCCATATTTAAATTGCTCATAATTTTGAATTTGATTGTTTTTTCATTGAAACCCTGCGATCGATTAAAACCTCACAGAGATAATTAAATGTTAGCTGACAGCTTAATACTCCAACTCTGCCCCAAATATCTCAACTATATCACGAATGATGGGGTCCTTTTGTTGTATTTGTTTGAACCGTTCGTATACACTCATAGGTTTATCTTCTTCAGAAAGTTCACCTACGGAGATGTTAAAACGCAGCATACTGCCCACACATTCCTTTAACTTCTTCTGAAGATCCATAGATTGCTCATCCAGCATTTTCTTGGCAAACTGATTGTCGCACTCCAGATATAATTCTCCCCCCTTCACCTTCAACAATTTAACACGCTCCATCTGCAGGTGTAACAACATCGGGAAATCACCTTTCAGCGACTCAAGGTAAGTCGGCCAGTTTTCTTCAATATATTCAAGCGTGATCTTTTCAGGCGCCTGGGCTTCTTCTTCAGGAGATTCAGCAACTGCCACACTTTTCTGCTCTTCTTGCTTTGATTCTGACTCAACTTTCTTCGCCAGGCTGGTTGTCAGCGCCGGGGCTCCGATATCAAAATCGTCATCTTCTTCCATTTGATCAGCAGTGTCGAAATCTACTTCTTCGGGCTCAGTTTCTTTTTCTTCCTCTGATTCCGAAGCTTCAGATCTGACCGGAGGCTTTTCAGGAGAAGTTGGTTCTACTGTTTCTGATTCTGAAGTTTCCGGCTGAGACTCTTTACTCTCATTCTCAAACTCCACTGTCTCCGGTTCATTTTTGGGGACTGAACCATTCTGAGAGCTGTTTACGAAGTTACCGGAGTTTTTTTTTAACTCCTCAAGTCCCGCCAGCAGCTCTGAAAGCTGCTCAGAGCGTTCCATATGGATAAGCTTCAACAACGTGATCTCAAACTGAATTCTTGGCTGTGAAGCATCCTTTAATTTGATCTGCGCTTCACTGATGATATGCAGCATCCGCATCAGGTCATCCCGAGAAAAGTCTTTGGCCGTTTCCAGATAACGCTTTTTGGTTTCTTCAGAAGCCTCCACCAAATACAGCTTTGTGGTCTCGTGGGCAATGTACAAGTTCCGAAGATGCTCGGTCATCCCGATCAAGAATTCCTGAATATCATATCCTTCCTGCAGCAGGGTGTTGATAAGATCGAGACCGCGGTCTGCATCGTGTTCTTTCACACAATTCATAAACTCAAACAGACGATCGGTACCAACTACATTCAGCGCCTGCAGCAATTCGTTATGGGTGATGGTATCTCCACAAAAGGCAATGGCCTGATCCATCAGTCCAAGAGCATCGCGCAGAGCACCATCGGCTTTTTTGGCAATTACATGGAGCGATTCTTCATCAATGGAAATGTCTTCGTCGAGGGAAATTTTACGGAGTCGCTGCACGATCTCATCCACCGAGATCCGCTTGAAATCGAAGCGTTGCACACGGGAAAGAATAGTAGGAAGGACCTTATGAGGTTCCGTCGTCGCAAAAATAAAGATCGCGTGTTCCGGCGGTTCTTCCAATGTCTTCAGCAGCGCATTGAACGCGGCCTTACTGAGCATATGAACCTCATCCACGATAAACACTTTGTACTTGCCATTTTGCGGCGGAATGCGAACGCTTTCCCGCAGGTGATGCACATCATCCACCTTGTTGTTGGAAGCGGCATCCATCTCCACGATATTCAGCGTCTGGTTCAGCGATTCACCATCCACACTGATATCAATTTCGTTAATGGTACGGGCCAACACGCGCGCCATGGTGGTTTTCCCAACACCGCGAGGACCGCAAAACATATACGCATGAGATAATCGTCCCTGCTTGATGGCATTTTTAATGGTACTACTCACGTGTTCTTGTGAGACAATATCCTCAAAGGAAGTCGGCCGGTATTTTCGTGTAAGTGCGCGGTAGGTTTCTGACATGCTTAGATCAATTTTTCAGTCAAAACAATGTACAAAATGTGTGGTAAAAATTTGGGTTTAAAGAGAGATTTAACAACCCATCTATTCCAGATTAAAACTGATATCCAACGCTTTTACCGAATGCGTAAGCCAGCCCAGAGAAATTACATCAACACCACAGCCTTTATATCCTGAAATATTTTGCGGGGTGATGCCACCCGAGACTTCCACTATAATTTCATCCGGGATGAGTTTCACCAATTCTTTTACTTCCTGGGGTGAACGATTATCCAGCATGATAACATCCGCGCCGGCCTCCACGGCTTCCTGCACCTGCGCCTTATTTTCGGTCTCGATCTCTATCTTCACCATGTGACCAATTTCAGCCCGCACTTTTTCTAAGGCTTTGGTGATACTTCCGGCTGCTTTAATGTGATTGTCTTTGATCATCACGCCGTCATCCAGTCGAAAACGATGATTTTTTCCGCCTCCGCAGCGTACTGCATATTTCTGGATAGAACGTAGTCCGGGCAGTGTTTTTCGGGTATCTGTGATGGTAATTGTGTTGTCATCAAGCAGTTTAATTACTTCCTGAGTAGCCGTCGCAATTCCCCCCAGATGCTGGATCAAATTCAAGATCACACGCTCGCCGGTCAGCAGAGCCCGAACCGAAGCTTTTACTTCAGCAATTTTTTCGCCCTTTCTTACGAGATTTCCATCTTGTTTATGAAAAACCACCTCCGCCGAAGGATCTATCATCTGATACCCAACTTCAATGATCTGAAGCCCGGCAACCACACCATCGGCTTTGGCTGTGTATATTCCTTTTCCAAGTTGTGATTCCGGAAAAACGGAGTTGGTAGTGAGGTCGCCCATACCGATGTCTTCGGAAAAGGCGTTTTTCAAAATATCGGTTAACTCAAGCTGATTCATAAGGTATTTATTCTGATTATGGAGTAACCTTGCAGCATCCGGTAGGTCCTGCGAGCGTTACGGTTTTGCATTTTCCTTTTCAACAACAAACGCTGCGAGGAGTGAAGCACGCTCGCGGGTTCTTTTGCATGTTTTTTAGTCTTGGTCGTGTTATTTGTCTATTTTTGATATAGAAATAATTCTCTGTACTGATAGTTGTCATCCTGAGCATCCATTCTGGAATATTTGAAGAAATTGTATTCCACGAAGGATCTCAAAACTCAAAAAACTTGGAATATATCAGCGTTTGAGACTCTTCGCGGAATACAACTAAAATCGATCAAAACTAGTACGCGCCCAGAGTTACAACATCGATGATCAGTTGTTTCAAAGATACCCTTTTTAACTCTTTTTTATGAGCCCTTTTAGATGATCTATCTCGACCATGCCGCAACCACGCCCATTAGTGATAAAGCCTTAGAAGTGTACCTAAATGTGGCCAGACATTATTTCGGTAATCCAAGCAGCATGCACGATGAGGGTTCCTCGGCGGAACAAATTTTGGAGGCTTCTAAAAAGACCCTGGCTGTGACTTTAAATGCCCGCCCAAAGGATGTCTTTTTTACTTCCGGAGCATCAGAATCTAGTTTTCTGGCAATCTATTCTTTACTGAAAGCCCGGGATGGAAAACACATTATTACCACGCCCATTGAGCATTCCTCGGTTCGTAACATTTTCATTAAACTGGAGCGGGAAGGCTATGAAGTTTCAACTGTTTCTGTAGATGAGTTTGGTCAGGTTGACCTCGGTGAGTTAAGATCCCTGGTTCGGGAAGATACTGCTTTAGCTTCCGTTCAGCATGTAAATTCAGAAATTGGAACCATTCAGGATCTGGAGGCGATCGGGAAATTCCTTCATTCCAAAAACATACTGCTGCACAGCGATTGTGTGCAAAGTTTCGGGCGCATTCCTCTGAACATAAACTCCCTGAATGTAGATGCTCTTTCCATATCCGGGCACAAAATATATGGCCCCAAAGGAGTAGGAGCCGTCTGGATGAATCCCAAAGCAAACTGGAAACCCGTATTCCCTGATTCTGACAATCAGCATAAATTCAAGCCGGGCACTTCCGATGTTCCTTCCATCGCTGCTTTTGCCACGGCCGCTAAACAGGTCACCCAGAATTCACCTAAAGAACAGGAGCGGATCGGTTCATTCCGAAAAAAACTGATCACTGAGTTGCAACAGCTTCCTTTTGAATGTGAAATCTTAGAACACGCTGAACACAAAGTGCCCAATATTTTAGGGTTGAGATTCCCTGGAATGGAAGGACAGTTTTTAATGCTGGAGTGCAATCAGGCAGGATTAGCGATCTCAACGGGCAGCGCGTGTCAGGTAGGCTCAGAGAAGCCAAATAAAACGATGACGGCCATCGGAAAAAGTGAGCAAGAAGCGCGGGAGTTTATCCGTTTATCATTTGGTAAAGAAAATTCTGAGGAGCAAATTTCACAGATAATTCAAAAAATGAATGTTATTTTAGAAAGACATTTTCAAAAGGTAAATCACCACAAATCGAAGAAAGGATCCTAATTATGAAACGCGGATTAATTTTACTCACGGCTTTTGCACTTTTATTCACCGCACCATTGTTGGCGCAAGAATCGGATGCGTCAGAGGCTCCAATCCAGATCGTTAAATACAGCGATTATCAGTGCCCGGCTTGTAAGTATTTTGTTTCCATTGAAGAGCAGCTGAAAGAGGAATACGGAGATCAGCTTTCGCTCACCACAAAGCACTTTCCGCTAAACATGCACGAATACGCTCAGTTGGCTTCCCGTGCCGCAGAGGCAGCCCGCCAGCAGGGTAAGTATCAGGAGATGCATGATATGATCTTTACTGGGCAAGAGCAGTGGGCCCGGGGAAATGCAGAGGCAATGTTTATCGGGTATGCCCGAAGCCTGGATCTGGATGTGGAGCAATTCCGCGAGGATATGAATTCAGCTGAAATGCAGCGCATTGTAATGGAGGACAAGCGCGAAGGACTAAATTTAGGCGTCAATTCTACTCCTACCTTTTTCATCAACGGACAGAAACTGGAGCAAAACCCCCGCACGTATCAGCAATTTAAATCCATTGTAGACCAGATGCTTGAACAGTAGAGCTATGCTCTTACCATTTTTTTATAAGCCACTGGATATCTAGGTCTGGTGGCTTTTTTGTATCTGGCATCTTGGTTCCCGCTCTCCCTACAGTCGGACACATCTGTCCGACCTACGTTCTCATCCGGAATAAATTCCTTGTTTGTCATTCAATATTCGAACTTCTTTTCCCTTATCTTTGGGGTGAATTTGAAAACCCAATATGTCCATGAAACAGTACTTAGTTGATATTATCGGTAAATCGCTCCAACAATTTGATTTAGAAGAGGAGCCGGAAATTCAAATTGAAGACCCCAGACAGCCGGAACATGGCGATGCTTCATCCAATATCGCGATGACACTGGCACGACCGCTAAAAAACAATCCGCGAGCCATCGCCCAGCAAATTGTTGATGGACTGGAATACGATGAGAAAAAAGTATCTGCAGTGGAGATAGCCGGTCCGGGGTTCATCAACTTTCGCTACTCTGAGGAATATTTGTTTGATGAGCTGTCTGAAATACTGAAGACCGGAGCTGAATTTGGCAAATCAGACTCCCATCAGGGAAAGCGCATATTGGTGGAATTTGTGAGTGCCAATCCTACCGGCCCCTTAACCGTAGGTCATGGCCGGAATGCCGTTTTAGGAGATACGGTGGCCCGACTTTTTGAATGGACAGGAGCCGATGTAGAGCGCGAATACTATTTCAATGATGCCGGCCGACAAATGCGCGTTTTGGGTGAAAGCGTTCGTGCCCGTTATCTCGAATTATTGGGTAAAGATAGCGAATTTCCTGAAGGCGGATATGAAGGCGAATACATTAGAGACATTGCCCAGTCGCTGGCTGATGATAAAGGAGAAGAATTAGTTGATGCTGAAGACGAAAAGCCCTTCAAAGAAAAAGCTGAAGAGGAGATCTTTGCCGATATAAGTGGGACCCTGGAACGCATGAAGATCAAAATGGATTCGTTTTTTAATGAACGTAGTCTGTATGAGGATGGAAAAATTGAAGAGACCATCGAAAAGCTTCGCGCCAAAGGATTGGTCTATGACGAAGATGGCGCCGTTTGGTTCAAAACCACTGAATTCGGAAAAGAGAAAGACACCGTTCTCGTAAAAAGTAGCGGCGAGCCGACCTATCGACTTCCGGATATCGCCTATCATGCCAACAAACTAGATCGCGGTTTTGATCTCTGTGTGGATGTATTTGGCGCCGACCATATTGCCACTTATCCTGATGTCCTGAACGGGATAAAATCACTAGACTACGATCCGGAAAAAGTGGATGTGGTGGTCTATCAGTTTGTGACGCTCGTAAAAGACGGAAAGCCTTTCAAGATGAGTACCCGAAAAGCCAACTTCGTTACACTGGATGAACTCATGGATGAAGTTGGAGCTGACGTCACCCGATTCTTCTTCCTGATGCGTTCACCCAACACGCACCTGGAATTTGATATTGGTCAGGCCAAAGAAGCCGGCGAGAAAAACCCGGTGTTTTACCTACAGTACGCCCATGCCCGTATTTCCAGTATTCTGCGTAAAGTGGAAGAGGAATATGATTTCCCTGAAGATGTTGATCTGAGTTTACTTACACATCCAAGTGAGATCGCCCTGCTCAAAACCATGCTTAAATTCCCGGAAACCATCGGCAATGCTGCCCGACTTCGGGAACCTCATCATGTGATCACTTTCTTAAATGAACTGGCTTCAGCCTTCACTACCTTCTACCACGATTGTCGAATTTTAGGTGAAGAGAAAGAACTGGTTCAAGCCCGAACAGAATTGGCCAAAGCGGTAGCCCAAGTGCTTAGAAATGGATTGGGCATCTTGGGTATTACTGCCCCGGAACAAATGTAGGAAATTTTAAATGTGGAAATGCTAAATGTTAAATTAGTCTGCGGCACTAGCGCAAGCGTCCGCTTGTGCGATGTTTGAAATGGCCACGGAAATGTATCTTCCTCAGTCTAAACACGTTTGACCAAGCGGACGCTTGAACGAGCCTAGATGAGAATTTAACATTCAACAATAAAAATTTAGCATTCCGGCTACGCCGGTCTCAACTTCGTAAAGCAAACAATCCCCTTCACCAGCTGTTTTTCTACTTCAAAGCCAGCTTGGCTGAAGAGTTTATTGCTTTCATCCACCGTCCAGAAGTTTATTCCACCAATAGCTGCGGATTCTTGCAATAACCGGCCATACCAAGCGTCAGATTTTATGAGGTGCATCATGAAAAAGACGCCGTTTTCTTTTAGCACTCGCTTGGCCTCGTACAGTACTTTTATTTCTTCGGTGAGCTCATTTAACGTCCCGCCCATGACGATACCGTCAAAGGTTTTTGAAAAGAAGGGCATCTCACGTCCATCGGCGCGAAGGAAATACATATCCGTTTCGTCGGCTTCAGCTTTAAGCCGGGCTTCTTCAAGCATCTGAAAAGAAAAATCGAGTGCAACGACATTGGCTTTTTTCTGTGCGGCTTTGAGGGCTCGGCCGTATAAGGCAGTCGAACATCCAAGATCTAAATACCAACCATTTTCCTTGGGAGTTGTCCAGTCGATCAGTAATTCGTGTTCCTTTTCGATGGGAAATTCTTCACCAGAAAGAAGAGACAGGGATCGCTTCCGCCAGATGTCTTCATAAATAGCGGCCGTAAGTTTCCAGTGGTTGGTGCTTTGTGCGATGGAAGTGAATTCGGGCTCTTTCCCCAATAGGTCGATAATATTATTCTTAACCTGATATTCGTCGCCTTCTTTAGAGCCAACCGTACCATTGAAAGGCTTGGATAGACGGGCAGCTTCATCCGGGACGTGGATTCCGGCTCGCTCATCGACAGGAGAACGTAATTCTAATTTCATAATGATCCATTTTTTGGTGGGATACGCTTAGCGCTTCGATGTGTTACATGCATTCATCAATAAGAATGCATTTACTTCTGAAGCACGATGGAGATTTGTGCGCCTTTATCAACACTAAGCATGCGGGCAGCATTTCCTTTGTTGATACCGATCTCAAGATTCCCTGAACTGCCAATGAATGCAGCCGGTTCGCCATCTTCCACATCTCCAAAGGTAGTTACGATCTTATTCAGCATCGTATTGCCTACGTAAATTTTCACATTCTTCTTTTTGAGATGATCTTTGATGAGGTCTTGGGTGAGGTTGGTGATGAGATTTCCAAAACGGTCGATATGCAACACCCAGCCCTGCAGCCCATCTTTATCAGCGAGAGGAACGGCCCAGTGATAGGTTACAAGCTCATCAATGGGTTCTCCGATTTCCTCTAGAGAAACCCCTTCACAAAGGTGAGCCGCAACCGGGGCAAAAATATCACGGCCATGAAAGGTATTTGAGACCCCTTTTCTCCAATAATCAGGATTGTTCAGCTTGCAGGCTTCGTACTCAAATTCATTAAAAAACAAAGAGAAGATCCCATTATCAGGACCTACAAAATATTGGTCTTTGACCTTCAGGGCTACAGGATTACGAGATGTTCCCACACCCGGATCAACCACTACCAAATGCACGGTTCCCGGAGGATAAAGAAAAGCGGTATTCCGGATCACCCACGCACCAGCCATGATATCCTGCGGAGGAATTTCATGCGACACATCCACAAACCGGACATCCGGTGCAATTCCTAACATGACCGCTTTCATTGCGCTCACGTAATAATCCTGGGTACCAAAGTCAGTTGTGAGTGTTATTATTTGACTCATCAGGCATAGCTGTTGAGCATAACCGGCATCACCAGCATCAGAATATCTTCGTTCTCATTTTCTTGGGATGGCTTTACGATACCGGCGCGGTTAGGAGAAGAAAACTCAAAAGTCACTTCTTCATCGTCAATATTGCTAAGGACGTCACCTAAATATTTCGCATTGAACCCGATCTCCATTTCTTCATCAGGGTATTCGCATTCAATGGTTTCTTTAGCTTCGCTGCTCATGTCCAGATCTTCTGCACGAATGGTGAGCTTGTCGGAACCCAACTGAAGTCGAATTTGGCGCGTAGTTGTGCTTGAGAAAATAGCCACACGTTTTACCGTTGAAAGCATTTGATCTTTGCTGATCGTCAGGAACTTGTCGTTATCGCGAGGAATCACAGAATCGTAGTTGGGATATTGCTCGTTGATCAGGCGGGTAATAACGATGGTTCCGCCACTCTTGAACCGGGCATGGTCTTCCGTTACAGTAAGATCACAATCTTCTCCGTCAATTGTCTTCTGAATGAGGCTGAGAGCTTTATCAGGCACAATGAAATTCACATCGTTATCAGCTTTGATCTCGCGGCTGGTGTATTTCACTAACCGGTGTCCGTCTGTTGCTACAAACTTGCTTTCGTCGGTCCCGATCTGGAAATAAACGCCCATCATGGCCGGGCGAAGGTCATCACTGGAAACGGCAAATAATGTTTTATGAATGGCTTTATGCATCAGCTCTCCGGTAGTACTGATGGTGGTTCCTTCATCAAGACTTGGAACTTCAGGAAACTCATCCGCATCTTCTCCAACCAGCTTGTAGGTACCTTTATCTGTGCGGAAATTGATATTCATCCGGTCATCAACATCAAAGAAAACAGGTATATTTGGAAGCTGACGCAGCGTTTCGAGTAAACGACGAGCAGGAATAGCTACCGCTCCGTCTTCTTCAATATCAGCATTTATATATTCAATGATAGAGATCTCGAGGTCGGTGGCAGTCAGCTTCAATTTACCATCTTCACTCTCAAAAAGAATGGTTTCGAGGATAGGCAAAGTTGCCTTGGAAGGAACGGCTCCAATTACGGCCGAAAGTCCTTTGTTCAGTTCATTACTCGATACAGAAAATTTCATATACGCAAAATTTAAAGAGGTTTAAGGGCGATTTTAAAGCCATAGTTGCCCTTTCATTACAGTGTTCTTATACTAAGAAATACTAACCCTCTCTGCAACCGCAGAAAGAGCAAAATTAACCCCCAACAAGTCTCTGATATTATCGTTTTAGCGCTACAGTAATTTTTAATATATCACTGTTTAATATGATCCGCTATTCCACTGCGCTTGCGATATTTATCCTACTTCCTGTCCTCTCACTGGCACAATCTGCACAGGCAAAATATGGAAATGATTTCTTGTCTACAGGAAGTGGTGCCCGGGCACTTGGAATGGGAAGCGCTCATGTTGCCCTCACCAATGACGTAACCGCAGCTTACTGGAATGTAGCCGGTCTTTCTGAGCTGCAGTCTCCACAAATAATGTACATGCACTCCGAGCGATTCAGCGGCATTGTGGGGTATGATTATGGCGGGGCCGCCATGCCTTTAAAAGATGATAAAGGAGCCATTGCCATCAGTTTTTTCCGGCAGGGCGTGGATAATATTGCAAACACGCTTAACGCATGGGATCGTGAGCGAGATCAACCCAAAGGGAATGTAGAAGATTACATTACCCGTTTCAGCGCCGCAGATATGGCCGTCTTTTTCTCCTACGCCAATCAGCGGACGGAACAGCTTTCATATGGAGCTTCTGCCAAGATCATTCATCATAAATTGGGTCCTTTTGCACAGGCCTGGGGCTATAGTTTGGATGTGGGCGCAAAGTACAAATCTGATTTTGCCAACTTTGGAGTCGCGGTAAAAGATGTTACCACCATGCAGAAAATGTGGGATGTGGATGAATCAGCCTTTGGAGATTACGAATCCCAATTCGACAGTCTTGGAGCTACCTTACCCACCGGGCAAAATGAATATGTATTGCCTTCCTTAAAATTGGGAGCTTCTAAGTTTTTTCCCATCAGTGATGATTTTTTAGTGACAGCTGCCGCCGATGTGGATCTTTTGTTTGAAAACCGCCAGGCGTATTACATCAATCTTGGGAGAATGAGTGTGGAACCGCATGTAGGAGGAGAGGTTTCGTATAAAGATGTGATTGCACTCCGAGCCGGTGTCACTGATTTCATAACTGATCCTGTTTCCGGGTTTTCGGTATCACCGACTTTGGGAATGGGATTGAACGTATCTTCTTTTGTTCTAGATTATGGCTTCGCCAGTTTTGCCGGGGCTTCCAGCGATCTCGGTTTTACGCACCGCATTTCTCTTCGCTTTGATTTTTAAAATCGGTGTTTTAGTGTGATGGTGTTACGGTGTTATGGTATATTGCAAAACTATAACACCGTAACACTTTAATACCATTTATCTTTGCGTATCATCATTTTAGGCCCAACGGCATCCGGTAAAACTGAACTTTCCATACAACTTGCTGAGGAGTTACAAACTTCTATCATTTCTGCTGATTCCCGGCAGTGTTACAAGCATATTGATATTGGAACAGCCAAGCCCTCCAAAGAAGAATTAGAGCGCGTTCCTCACTACAATATTTCTACTCTTGAATTGGAAGAAGATGACAATGCTATGGAATTACAGAGGCGAGCCCGGAAATGGGAAAAGGAAATTTTGAAGGATTCAGATCATGTGATCTATGTGGGAGGGAGTACGCTTCATATCCAAAGTTTAATTCAGCCTTTTAATGAAATGCCGGAGGCGGATGAAACAAACATCGCGAAACTTGAACAGCGAATTGAACATGAAGGACTGGAATCACTGTATGAGCTGTTAAGACAGATTGATCCGGATTACGCCAAAAAGATGGATGGAATGAATCGTCAACGCATCATTCGCGCACTGGATGTATGGATGCAAACCGGAAAGCCCTTCAGTAGTTTCCATCAGCAGGGAGAAATTCAACCCGATGATAACACCCTCGTTTTTGGGTTGAAGTGGCCACGCCAAAAGCTATACAACCGCATCAATCAACGAGTGGATAAGATGGTGGAAGCTGGACTGGTTGATGAGGTAAAATCAATTTTGAGCGATCATCCCAAAGATCTACAATCGTTGAATACGGTGGGATATCAGGAGATCATAAAATATCTGGATGGTGAATGGACCTTGGATAAAGCGATCGAAAAGATCAAGACGAGTACACGTCGCTATGCCAAAAGACAGATCACATGGTACAAGCGATGGGAATTTGTGCATTGGCTGGAGGTAGATGGGTTGAGTGTTCAGGAGATGAAGGAAGAGATTTTAAATAGATTGAACTGAAGAGATAGATATAAATAGGAAGTCAGAACTCAGAAAAGAATTCTGAATCCTGAGGTCCGACCCCTGTATTCTCAAAGAGAAGTTAGCAGCTGAGTTACAGAAAGCTTAACTTTGTTGCTCACCTAAACGAAGCCCATTTATGTACAAAGCGAAAGTTAACGTAACGCTCCGTCCCTCTATTTTGGACCCTAAAGGAAAAGCCGCTCATCATGCCTTGCAAAACCTTGGATTAAAGGAAGTGCAACAGGTTCGCATCGGAAAATTCATTGAGCTTGATGTAGATGCCAAAGATGCAGCAGAAGCTAAAAAAATTGTGGAATCAGCCTGTACCCAATTGCTGGCCAACGAAGTCATGGAAGATTTCGAAATAACCATTGAGTCGTAATCCATGATCTCCTTCTCTCATTATATCGATGTGCTCGAATTATCGGAGACGGAAACCGAAGAGATCACAGAAACTAAAACGGAAGAGAAAGTCGAAGATTCGGTTAACACACCGTGGCGACTCATTCTCTTTGACGACGATATTCACACCTTCGAAGAGGTCATCTCCCAGTTGATGAAGGCCACCGGTTGTAGTCTTTCAAAAGCAGAAGACATCACCTGGAAAGTGCATAGCGAAGGCAAAGCAACAGTCCACGAAGGCGAATTTGAGGAATGCCTTCGCATCGACGGCGTACTTAAAGAAATTCAACTTGTTACTGAAATAAAAGGATAAAACCATGGCCACTTTTGGCGTACTAGTATTTCCCGGATCCAACTGCGATCACGATGCCTACCATGCCCTGAAGCACGTGATGAACTCTGACGTAAAATTTCTATGGCATAAAGACACCGATCTCTCCGGTATTGATTTTTTGATCGTTCCCGGTGGGTTTTCTTATGGTGATTACCTCCGCTCCGGAGCTATAGCCCGTTTTTCTCCTATAATGCAGGAGGTTGTGAAATTCGCCGAAAAAGGCGGTCCTGTTATGGGCATCTGCAACGGTTTTCAAATTTTACTGGAAGCCGGACTCATTCCCGGTGCCATGATGCACAACGAGAAACTAAAGTTCGTTTGCAAGAATGTGTACATCCGAACGGAATCTACCGATAGTATTTTTACTTCCGGACTTGAAAAAGGACAAATACTGGATGTACCTGTTTCTCACGGAGAAGGAAATTATTTTATCGAAGAGGATGGGTTAAAATCCCTTCAGGACAATGACCAGATTCTCTTCCGTTACTGTGATGCAAAGGGTGAACTCACTGCAGAAGCAAACTTCAACGGCTCCATAGACCACATAGCAGGCATCTGTAACGAAGGCCGCAATGTATTGGGAATGATGCCTCACCCCGAGCGGGCCATGGAAAAACTACTTGGCTCAGAAGACGGAAAGCCGATATTTGAATCGATTCTCAATTCACTTTCTGTTACTTAAATCACTTCTATGACCACAGATCCACAATCAGAACTTATGCTGCACAGCGAGGGCTTGGTAAAGCGCTATCGCAAGCGTACGGTTGTGGATGAGGTTTCCATTAACGTGAAACAGGGAGAAGTGGTAGGGCTGCTTGGTCCCAATGGCGCAGGTAAGACTACCACCTTTTTTATGATGGTGGGCCTTGTTCGCCCCAATGCCGGAGAGATCTACCTGAACGACAAGAATCTTACCCGTGAGCCCATGTACAAACGTGCACGCATGGGCATCGGATATCTGGCGCAGGAAGCCAGTGTATTTCGGAATTTAACCGTTCGTGAAAACCTTGAATCTGTGCTCCAATTTCTTTCCGTACCCAAGAAAGAGATCGACCTTAAAGTTGAAAAGCTTATCGAAGAATTTGGCTTGCACAAAGTGGTGAATAATAAAGGATACAGTCTCTCTGGAGGGGAACGGCGCCGGTGTGAAATTGCACGCGCACTTGTAACCGATCCTAAATTTATTTTACTGGATGAGCCTTTTGCAGGAGTTGACCCCATTGCAGTAGAAGATATTCAGGAAATTGTATCCGGTCTTCGTCATCAAAATATTGGGATCTTGATCACCGATCACAATGTTCACGAAACCCTTGCCATTACAGACCGGGCGTATTTAATGTTCGAAGGGAAGATACTCATGGAAGGCTCAGCCGATGTTTTAGCGGAAGATGAAAAAGCTAAAAAGCTTTATCTTGGCAAACAGTTTAAATTAGATCGTTACACTTCAGAATAAGACCTATGGAATTCATCACTGTTCAGGAATTAAAAGAGCGAAAAGAAAACGGGGATTCTTTTTTTCTGCTGGATGTGCGGGATTATCACGAATATTTAGTTTCAAATCTGGATGGCTACCACATTCCTTATCATGAGTTGGAAGATCGTCTGGATGAGATCAAAGACTATAGATCAACCGAGCTGATTGTGATGTGCCGGTCAGGGAATACCAGTCAGGACGCCTGCCGTACTCTCTTAAATGCGGGTTTCCAAAACGTTATCAGCCTTCAAGGTGGTATGAAGCGATGGGCTAAAGAGATCGATACTTCCCTGCCTGTAATCTAATCTCTTTTTATCCAGGTATAAAACTTCTTTCTTCAATATAAGATCAAGCCAGAGCTGCAATTTGGTTCAGCAACTCCTGATTGCTATCGGTATTCTTCAGTACTTTCAGAAGCCCTAACATAGACTCTTTAGGTGATTTTTTGAGCAGATAGCGGCGTACCATGTTTCGTTCTTCAAGAGAATCAGTGATGAACTTCGCCTCGTTTCGTGTTCCGGATGCCTGAATATTAATAGCAGGATAGATACGATCGTTCGATAACTCCCTGTCTAGAACCAACTCCATGTTTCCGGTACCTTTGAATTCCTCAAAAATCAGATCATCCATGCGCGAGTTGGTTTCAACCAAACAGGTAGCAATGATGGTCAGGGAACCGCCGCCTTCAATTTTTCGAGCTGAACCAAATATCTTCTTCGGTATTTCAAGGGCCCGGATGTCCAACCCACCTGAAAGCGTTCGTCCGCTGTTACTTTGAATGGCATTGTAAGCCCGACCTAAACGAGTAAGAGAGTCTATCAAAAGAACAGAATCTTCGCCCATTTCAGCTTTACGTTTGGCATAACCCAAAGCCATTTCAGTAATCCGAATGTGACTGTCGGTATTCTTGTCATTGGAAGATGCGAAAACCTCTGCATTGGTCGTACGTATGAAGTCGGTCACCTCTTCCGGCCGCTCATCCACCAAAAGCACGCTTACGTGGATATCATCGTAGTTATCATTGAGCGACTTTGCGATTTTTTTGAGTAGCACTGTTTTACCGGTACGCGGTGGAGCTACGATCAAAGCGCGCTGTCCTTTACCAATTGGAGAAACCAGATCAATTACACGCATTTCCACATCATCCGGTTGATGACCTAACTTGATCCAGTCAACAGGCATGATCGGGATCTGACGCTCGAACCGGCTCGATTTTTTCCAGGCTTCTACAGGTTTGCCGTTCACATAATCTACTGAAGCTACGTGCTTGTGACCTTTGTTGTCTTCTTCAAATTCACCTTCTAAAACCAAACCGGGACGCAGGTCAAGTGCTTTAACTTCATCGGGCTTCAGGAATGGATCCTGGGGCTGATAGGTAAATTCGTAATCAAGTTTCCGGATAAAGCCCCATCCCTTGGCATTAATTTCCAAAACACCCGCATATTGCCCGGCTATGCCCTGATTGTTTTTCCAGTAAAATTTAGGGATAAATACATTACCGCCTTTATTACGGTTGTTATTTCCCTTTTTATTGTTGCGCTTATTTTTTTTGCGTGCCATAAGTTTGTGAATACGTTTTCAAATAAAACCTTCTCCCGATTTCGAAAAGTGGCGTAATTAAATGTCGTTATTACTTAAGAGGAAGGCGAGAAAAAAGTGGTACAGAGAACAGAGCTCTGTACCATTGAATAATGTGGATAAGAAAAGATACGAATGTTTTTCCTGATACCAAATTAACGAACAGTGGTACTTTCATTAATAAAGCCATAACAGCTCATTAAAGAACTATCAATTTTGATAGACTGCCCGTCTTCAAGGCCAAGTGTAAAGAACTTATCCTCTGTATTCGGAGTTACTTCTTCGTATTGATTAAGCTGACTGTTAACGGTATTTGAGACAGATGAATCTATTGACTTAGCTTTGTTCAGATAATCAATAACCAACCAGTAAACCACCTTGTCTTCCGCCTGCAACTTACGGTCCTCAGTACATTGTGTAACAGCTGCGCCATATACGGTAGCCATCTTAATGTATGAATTACCGTGATTTGGATCGATATTGATTGCATTTTGCACATACCGCTTAGCCTGAGTTAATCGGCCCATGCTGATATTAGCATCAGCCAGATCCAGGTAAATATCTCTTTTTACGGCCTCTTCTTCAGCTCTTTCAATTGATTCTTTGAAGTATCTATCTGCTTCAGCATAATTCGCATTACTTTGTGCAAGTTCAGCTAAGGCCATGGCGCTTTCAAAAGATGGGTCGAGCTCGTTTATCTTCAATCTGGCTTCTTTCAATTTTGCTCTTTCGCCAAGATCGTCATAGGCCTCTGCAAGAGCTCTCCAGGCATCAATGTCTGCCGGATTCTCTTCTACAATGGGCGCAAAGTATTCGACCTGTTCTTCTGGAGATCCAAGTAACTCCTGTTGCTGCTCCTCAATAAAACTTAAAGCTTCGCCTTCTGCATGAGGTTTGGCATTATCGATAAGTGCCTGAGCTCTTTCTTTCTCACCTTTACTTACGAGATTGTTCAGGGCTTGACGGAGATAGTATCCATCACCCATAGAAACGGCTCTTTCAGGATTCATTTCAAACAGCTTCTCGTAATCCTGATATGCTTTCTGAAGGCCATCTTCAATGTAGTTGTAGTTGGTTTGGTAGAACCGGCCACGCTTAAAAATAATATCAAACTTTTCTTCAGGTGTATTACCAAATAGCTCCAGTTGCTCATTAATTAACGTAAGTGCTGTATCAATATAAGCAGTGCGAGCCTCATCACTTTCTTTTGAACGGCCAACTTCGGTGTAGATGGTTACCAGACGGTTATATTGCGTATCAAGCTTAAACTGGGGATTACCTTCAAGTTTCTCAGGCTTGGCACACATCATCCATTTTCCATATTTCAGGGCAAACTCGTAATCACCGTTTTTATAGTTTGAATAAAATAATGAATAAGCAGCCAGTGGAGAAAGTCCATCAGGAGGAGTCTCATTACAGTTCGCTTGTGCATTTGTTAGGGAAGAGCTGACAAAAAGTATCCCTATAAGAAGTATTAATTGCTTCATCGGTCTTGATCTTGTTTATACCATTAATTACTAAACTAAGTCAATAGTTCAATTATTATGTAGTAGGTTATTGTAGTTTTCTTCGAACAAACATTAATTCAGATAAATTAACAGTCAATGCAAATGACCAAATTTGTTCTTTGATAAGGTTTTGATTTGTTGTGCCTCTCATGCCATAACGTACGCTCAAATCTACAGAAGAATTGGAACGTGGAGAAATTATTCCTAAACCGGCAGAAAACCAAAGAGTGTTAATATTTTCTCCTTCTATTTTTAAATGTCCGGTATCATAGGTTACACCGCCACTGTATCTGAAATTAGATAAAAAAGCAGTTGAGTTGGTTCTGTAAGGATGATATTCTGCTCCGAAACCAGCTCTTAGCCTGTCTTTCATTACTGCCGAGGCATCAGATTGATCGAAATCGGACTCGTAACTGCTCCATTCTGCAAATGAGCCTTCTGCAGAGAAATTAACTAAGGTACTTGGATAATAGGTAAATCCACCTTTAACATCTAAAGGTAGTGTTACCTCGCCTTTTAAAGGATCTCTGAGTTCCACTTGTTGATCCCTGCCACTTACTCTTTTAGTAACTATTCTTGTTTCTTCCGCTTCTATTGTTACCGGCAATGTTGCGGTTGCTCCAAATGTAATCCGGTCTCTTGTGTTTAATAAATTCCTAAAGGTTAAAAGAGCGCCAAAGCGATGACTTAAAGCAGAGCCCGTTACCCTGGCATTAAGCAAACTTCTGGTGTATCCTGACTGATCAAAAAACACATCCTGAGAATTATTCTGGGTCAAAAATACGAATGAGGGAGCGTACCCTAATGCAATATTTGGTGTTGCATTCCACCCCAGTCCCAGCTCCAGTTTATTAATACCGCCAGTTCCTCTGATATCTGCCGCATAACCTATAGTGTTAGTAGCGGAGCTCACTGTAGAGTCAACCGTTAAAAACCTGTAATCGGTTCTTGTTACTGAGTACATGGATGCAGAGATTCCTAATTTTTCACGATAAAGTGGCAGGGTTACCTGAAAATAACCCGGCTCAAACATTGCATTTGTATTATCGGTCGCACCTGTGCTAGACTCAAATTGTGAAAGATTAAATCCGGATGAGGCTGTTGTAAAAGTATTGGTTCCCCATATGGCAGGGTTTTGCAGAGAATTTGACTGCGTATTGTATAATGAGACACCAATGGTTCCCATCCCCAATTCCCTGGAATTATTGTAATCGGTCGGGAACCCCATTCCAAATAAAGAATAGAACGATCCGCTGCTAGCCATACTCGTTTCCTGAACCTGGGCAAAAACACCCTCAGTGGTTACCACACAAAAAGTTATTATAAAAAGTACTTTAATGAATTTCATTCCGATCAATCAACTAATGATGTGATAATTATTTTTGGGCGCACATTCTCTGGAGCTGTAATTCCAAAGAATAACGAGGATCGAATTGCTCCGGAAGCAGAACCGGCCCCTACTATGAGTTCCTCACGGTCTTCGTTGCCATATAAAACGTTATTCACATAATCGGTGATATTAATTTTATAATATGACTCATCCGGGGCAGACGTCCCGCTAAAATCAACCTGTCCGAATTGGTATTCATAAACCGGATCTATGGGTTCAAGCACGTCTAAATTCAGTACGTTTAACCCAAGTCTCTGGTGATTTTCGGGCAGCGAACTTTCCAGTTCATCCTTGGCTTCATAAAAAACTAAATCAGCGCGAATGATATTACTGGTTTGAATTTCCTGGCGCAGAGCATCAACAGGTAAAGCAACTTTCAGCATCCCCTCCAGGGTAGTGTGGATGGGGAAAGTGTTTGGAGCATTTAAAGCGCCACCCCTTTCCAGCACGTAGCCATAATCTCGGAAAGAGACATCAACAGTATCTGTGGTATCACTTTCCATACCGTTAATCAGGATAAAAGCAGAGCCATCTGACCGGGCAAAGGATATTTTTGAATTTCCCTGATCAGCCACTAGCGCTAACCCGCCAAATCCATAGTTGTAGGAAGAGTCTGCGTCAACACCTGTTCTGTTGTACCACTCTTTATACTTATCGATCCAGGTATCTGACAGATCAACTATAGCCTGCTTCTGTCCCGGCTGAAGCGAAAACTGCCCAACCTGATCGCCTACCGATATTTCATCATCTATGGTAAGTGCACTTCCACGCCATGTTGATGTAATCTCATGCACAGTGAAATTTGAAACTGACAGCGTATCGCCATAAACCTCCAGGCTATCCAGTTGCAATCTGAGTTTGAGATCAAATGTATCATCCACGTCTATTGAGTCGGGAATAGATGGGGTACGGTTTGGCTTAACAAGGCCTCTAATAGTCAGATCCCCAAAAAGAGCATCCGAATACTGACCCATAGGCACAAAACCGAGCCGGCCTGAATATGCATTATAGTTTAAGGCTTCCGCCTGTTCAACACTTAGGGTATCAAAGGTAAGCTCCGGTTTATTCACATATTCACTGCCAACGCTGCCGGGGTCTTCACACCCCACAAAAAGTACAGTTAGGGCAAAAAGTGAAATGCATAAGGAGAATAGTCCCTTATTAGGTATGGTCATTAAATAAATTATTTAGAAGTTCTCTATCTGTTATTCTGCGTCAGAAATAGTTCTGTAATATTCGGCGAACTTATCAGAAACATCTTCGGGAGATCCCTGAATCTGAGTTGGCTCAATACCTAATTCATCAAATACATCATCAAATTCGTCTTTCAGGTAATTACCTGTAACAACGTGATCGCTGTATTTGAGGCCAAGTTTCAGTAGATCTACTTTTCCTTCTTCTGTAAGATTGTCGATATCGGTATCAGCCGGTAAGCCAAGAAGTTCCAACACTCGAGAGGAATCTGAATCACCTTCGTTAATGGGGTGATGCAGATTATACACGATCTTCGTGTTTTGGAAAATTTTCTCATCCTTATACAGCGTTTTCACTAAAAGTGGAGTTAAACCTGCAGGCCAGTCATGGCAGTGAATGATATCCGGCTCCCAACCGAGTTTAATAACTGTTTCGAGCACGCCTTTATTGTAGAAGGCAAGGCGCTCATCGTTATCCTCATAAAATTCCTCAGAGTCGGGTTTTCTGAAGAGTCCTTTTCTCTTGAAATACGTATCATTATCTAAAAAATAAACCTGCAGCTTCGCATTCGGGATGCTTGCCACTTTAATTTTCATGGTCTCCACTTTGTCGCCTACTTCCACTTCAATTCCTGAAAGTCGGATGACTTCATGAAGACGATTTCTGCGATCATTTATAGTACCGTATTTAGGTAGCAGAATTCGAATCTCAAAGCCCTTATCCTGCAAGGATGCCGGTAAAAACCGAAGTAAATCGGCCGTATAGGTCATTCGGGCAAAGGGAGAAATTTCTGCGGCAACGTAAAGAATTTTCATAAATATATACTCTCAGTAATTACTGTTTATCTTTATTTGGTAGGCTATTATTGGTATCACTCATAACCTTATTAAGGTCCTGATCATCATCGAGGGAGTAAAAATCGAGCAGGGTATCTCCACGCAGGCCTAAGCGCAGGGTTTCAACAGAAATAACATCTGCCGGCTGAATGTTCCCCAGGTTTACATTACTTCCGAATTTTCGGATAAACCAAACCTGTTGCTCTTTTTGAGGAGCTTCAAAAATCAGTTTTTCTTTTGGGATTTGATCGGTGATCTCTTCGATCAAGCCGGATCGTACTTCACCATTTGGCCGAAACACCCCAACGGTTCCACTTTCACGTGCTTCGCAGATCACTTTTTGGGCACCGGCCTTCAACTCTTCTTCAATTACTTTAACCCATTTATATGGAGGGATAATATCATTGGGGTTCTTACTTCCAACCTCGGAGTAAACCGTAAATTCCTGGCTTAGCTCCCGTATAATGGCCTGCTTTCTTTCATCAGAAAGCCAGATCGTTCCGTTTGAAACTTCTACATGGCTGATGTTGTAGTTCTTCATAAGCTCTACATAAGCATCCAACTGGTCGCGAAGTACATAAGCTTCAAACAAAGTACCTCCAAAATAGACGGGAATACCTGCACTTTGATAGGCTTCAATCTTTTCAGTGAGGTTTTGAGTGACGTAAGACGTTCCCCAACCAAGTTTTACAATGTCCATATAATTGGAGCACGACTCTACAAAGTCTTCAGCCTGGCGAACACTATATCCTTTATCCAGGATAAGGGTAATTCCGTCGTTTCTGGGTTTTTCTGTTCGTTTGGGTAAGTGATTTAGTGAAAATGCCATATGAGTGATTTGAGATATCTAAGCCTGAAATATACAAAAACACGGTTTCTATATAAAATCAGGCATTTAATTACGAATTCCGATTAATTTTGCGATTGCTCAACTCTACCAGATGTTGAATTTGTTCCTCATCTACAGCTTCCAGCATATCAGATGTATAACGCCACAGCCAGTTTCCTGACGAGGTTCCGGGAATATTCATTCGGTGAGTACTGTCAAGATTCATGTAATCCTGAAGCGGGAAGATAGCCTGATCTGCCACCGAAAGCATACCCAAACGAATAAATTCCCAGTTCATCTGCTCTCCACTTGTGCGCGTATAAATCCGGGCACGGTGTTTCTCTTCTTCTTTGGTGGTGTTGTACCAACCCACCGTGGTATCATTGTCGTGTGTTCCGGAATAGACCACACTGTTTTGGGTATAATTGTGCGGAAGAAAACTGTTGGTTGAATCTGAGTCGAAAGCAAACTGAATGATTCTCATTCCGGGGAAATTAAATTTATCACGAAGTTTGCGAACGCCTTCGGTCATAAAACCCAGATCTTCAGCAATGATGGGCAGCTCTCCACATTTATCAAGAATAGTGTTGAATAGCTTTTCGCCAGGGCCTTCCACCCATTGGCCCACTTCTGCTGTTTTCTGTCCGGCTTCAACTTCCCAGTAGGCATCAAACCCGCGAAAATGATCTACACGGATGGAATCACACATTTCAAACATGTGCTTGAAACGATCTACCCACCAGGCATAATCGTCTTTTTCAAGTTCATCCCATTTATATAAAGGATTTCCCCAAAGCTGTCCTGTTTTACTAAAATAATCAGGAGGTACGCCCGCAACAAGCTGACGGTTTCCGGCTTCATCCACCTCAAAATACTTTGGATTAGCCCATACATCGGCGCTGTTATGATCTACAAAAATAGGAATATCGCCGACAACCCTGATACCGCGTTCGTTGGCATATTCCTTTAAAGACATCCACTGGTTATAAAATTCAAACTGAAGCCAATATTGCAGGTCAATTTCATCGCTGAATTTCTTCCGGTATTCCTTTAGCGCCTTGGGTTTACGCTTGGTCAGGTCTTCGTCCCAGGTATTCCAGGGCTGCTTATCATAATGAAGCAAGCACGCCATGAAAAGCACATAATCTTCCAGCCAGTGTTCGTTTTGTTTTTTAAAAGCCTCGAAAGCCTGCTTTTCTTTCTTCTTCAGATTGTTATAAAAGCGTTCTGAAGCACGTTTGAATACGCGGTCTTTATTCTCAAAAGCCGCTTCATAATCTGCACTAACGCCGGATGGAAGCTGAATTTCAGCAATTTCTTTATCTGTTAGCAATCCCTTTTTATGAAGGATATCCGGGCTTATCAAATACACATTGCCTGCAAAAGCCGAGTAGCTCGCGTAGGGCGAATTCCCATAGCCGGTAGGCGTAAGTGGCAAGATCTGCCAAATGGTTTGATCTGTTCTTTCTAAAAAATCTATAAAAGTTCGGGCCTCAAATCCAAAATCTCCCATTCCATATTTTCCAGGGAATGATGTTGGATGAACTAAGCAGCCGCTTGAACGTGTAAACCTCATCTACAGTCTAACTCTTAGGTTTTAAAATTACACCCGCCAAAGGAGGGATCGTTAATGAAATATTTGCTTTCTGGTTATGCCATTCGCCCCATTCTGCATGTAAACTTTTATCCCCGGCATTACTTCCACCATAAAATTCCGAGTCACTGTTGATCAGTACCTCATATTCGCCGGCATGGGGCACCCCGACCTTATATCCATAATGTACGGTTGGGGTGAAGTTGAGAATAACCACAACATAATCTTCAGGATCTTTTGCGCGCCGTATAAACGAGATCACACTGTTGTCAGCATCGCTGATGTCGATCCACTCAAAGCCCCGCCAGTCAAAATCGACTTCATGCATGGCCTTTTCGTCTTTATTGATCCGGTTCAGATCCTTGACCAAAAGTTGCATGCCCTGATGCTTTTCCCACTCCAGTAAGTGCCAATCCAGGGAACGTGCTTCACTCCATTCTGACCACTGCCCAAATTCACACCCCATAAACAGTAGGTTTTTACCGGGGTGAGCGTACATGTATAAATACAATAAGCGCAGATTTGCAAATTTCTGCCAGTCATCGCCGGGCATCTTAGAAAGCATCGACTCTTTCATGTGAACCACTTCATCGTGAGAGAAGGGTAAAATAAAATGCTCGGAAAAGGCATAGATCAACGAAAAGGTAAGCTGATCCTGATGGTATTTTCTGAATAATGGGTCTTTTTCGATGTACGTGAGCGTGTCATTCATCCAGCCCATATTCCATTTGAAATCGAAGCCAAGCCCGCCTGTTTCAGTTGGACGTGAAACTCCGCCCCATGAAGTGGACTCCTCCGCAAATGTGATCACACCGGGAAAGTGGTGGTGCACAGAATCGTTGAACGCTCTCAAAAAATCGATCGCTTCAATATTTTCACGCCCACCGTATTTATTGGGGATCCACTCCCCCTCTTCCCGGGAATAGTCGAGGTACAACATGGAGGCCACGGCATCTACGCGGAGGCCATCGATGTGAAATTTGTCGCACCAAAAAATGGCATTCGAGATAAGGAAGTTTTTGACTTCGGTTCGTCCATAGTTAAAAATACAGGTTCCCCAATCGGTGTGTTCTCCTTTGCGGGGATCGTCGTGCTCAAAAAGACCGGTTCCATCAAAACGCCGGAGTCCGTGTTCATCTTTTGCAAAATGCGCCGGAACCCAATCTACCAATACGCCAATATCATTCTGGTGGCATTTATCTACGAAATACATAAAATCTTCGGGCGTACCAAAACGGCTGGTGGGCGCGTAATATCCGGTGATCTGATATCCCCACGATGGATCATACGGATGTTCAGCGATCGGCATCAGTTCAACATGCGAGTATCCCAGATCTTTCAAATAGGGAACCAATTGGTCGGCGGTTTCGCGGTAATTCAAAAAGCCGGGGTCTTCGCCTACTTTACGCTTCCATGACCCCAAATGCATTTCATAAATAGAAATAGGCTGGTTATAACTTTGTTTTTCCTGGCGACTTTTTAACCACTCTTCATCGCCCCATTCGTAGCTCTCCAGGTCTTTAACAATAGATGCCGTATCTGGACGAACTTCAGAATAAAAGGCAAAAGGATCGGCTTTTTTCAGTGGGGGATCCTGAACCGGCGACTTGATCTCATACTTATATACATCGCCTTCCGTAACATGGGGAATAAAGATCTCCCAAATTCCCTGATCGTGAAATTTCCGCATTCGGTTAACACGTCCATCCCAGTTATTAAAAACACCGATCACGCTTACCCGTGACGCTGATGGCGCTGTAACCACAAAATGAGTCCCTTCTACACCATTCACTGTACGTTGATGAGCGCCCATGAATTCATAGGCCTGATGATGGCTTCCCTCTCCCCAAAGCTGCAGGTCAAAATCGCTGATCAGCGAGTCAAATTGATATGCATCAACTATCTTGAACGGCTCTCCTTTATGCGGAGTGATCTCAAGTTCGTATGAAAACTTTTTCTTTCGTCTGGAAAAAACACGTTCAAAAAGACCCTCGTCAGAAATAGGTTCCAGATCGTATGACTTTTTCCCGATCACGACTTTAACTGATTTAGCCTCAGGACGGAATGCCCGAATGACTAATTTTTCTTTCCCGCCAACATCTTCATTGTGAAGACCCAGCACAGAAAACGGATCACCATGTGACCCGTCTGAAATGGAAGCAATTATTTCTTTTGAAAGTGTTGAACCCATCACCAAAGTTAAATTTGTAAGGGCCACAAAGATACTAAAACTTTAACAAATCTCTGTGCTCATTTAAAGTGCTTTCAATTGCTTGATTATATATTTTGATGCCATGAATAACTCTGGATTTATTGCACGACGATACCTTTTTTCGCGCAAACATATATCTCTAATTTCCACTCTTACCTTCATCAGTATAACCGGTATAACCATTGGAACAGCGCTACTGATCGTGGTTTTGTCGGTATTTAACGGATTCTTTGATGTTATTAAGGGATTCCTGCTTTCCCACGATCCTGACGTCAGAATTGAAGCAGCGAACTCCGCAACATTCGCACAAAATGAGGAAATGCTTGCCCAAATCCGTGCCCTGCCTGAAGTGCGCGTCCTTTCTCCTTATGTAGAAGGCAAAGCATTGATGGCGCTCGAGAATACTGAAAACGAAGTCGTAGAAGTTAAAGGAGTGAACCGGGATCTTTTTTTTCAGCTGGTTGAGATCGAACAAAGTATTACCAATGGTGTATTTGATATTTCCGTTAAAGACCGAACCCCGGGGATTATTATTCATCAGGACCTGCGAAACCGAACCCGCCTGAACCTAAAGGATGAAGTAACCCTGCTAAGTGCGGCCGGCATGAAGAATGCCCTCACCCAAATTACCGTCCCCCAAACCTATCGGTTTGAATTACGAGGCACCTACTTTCTGCAACAGATAGCCGGAACCCCTAAAGTATTTGTAGATATTGAAGCGGCCAAGCGCTTGTTCCGATCCCGAAACTCCATCTCCGGCATCGACCTCAAACTAACCGACAATGAGGTTGCGGATAAAGTAAAAAAAGAGCTCTCTGCACAGCTAGGCCCAGATTTCAAGATCTCAACCTGGTACGACCTTCAGAAACCACTTTACGACGTAATGTATCTGGAAAAATGGGGCTCTTTTGTCATCCTTATCTTGATCGTGATCGTTGCCGTTCTCAACATCATTGGCTCCCTGACTATGATCGTCATCCAAAAGCAACGTGATATTGGGATCCTGATGTCGATGGGCTACAGTAAACAGGGCATCAAAAATATTTTTCGCAAACAGGGATTATACATTGGTCTGATCGGTTGTGGAATCGGAGGCGTACTGGGACTTTTACTCAGCTGGGCGCAGGCAAAATTTGGACTGGTTAAACTTTCTTCTGCCTTTATTATTGAAGCCTATCCTGTCCTCATAAATCCGATGGATGTTGTCATTATTCTTTCTGCCAGTTTATTGCTTTGTGTGCTGGCAAGCTGGTATCCGGCTCACCGCGCTGCCCAGGTTCAGCCCGCTGATGCCGTCCGCTATGAATAACTTTTTTTGATCTGCAGAATACATTCCGAAACGCTTAGTTAAATTCATACATTAGTACTCAAATTTACTGTTAAAACCATTCCGCTACTTTGATCCTTGAACCCGAAATACTATCCAAACTCTCCTCCCTCGAGCTTCGTGCAAAGAAGATCGTTGAAGGGTTTATTTCCGGGTTACACAAAAGTCCTTTTCATGGATTTAGCGTTGAATTTGCCGAGCACCGACCCTACAATCCCGGGGATGATTTCAAGCACATCGACTGGAAAGTGTATGCCAAGAAGGAACGTTTTTATGTGAAACAGTACGAAGAAGAAACCAACCTCCGCTCTTATGTGATGCTGGATACGAGCTCTTCTATGTTGTACAAGCATTTTGCCGAATGGTCTAAATTAAGATACAGTATACACTTTGCTGCCTCCCTTATGTACATGATGCACCGGCAACGCGATGCAAGCGGATTGATCCCCTTCAATTCCAAGATCGATGCCTTTATTCCGGCGAAGTCTACCTATTCTCATTTGCGGCAGATCTATACTGAATTGGAGCGGGAGCTTATTCGCGAAGACAATGGAGATCAAGAACGCCGTAAAACGGCCTCTGCAGACGCCATTCATGAAGTGGCCGAACGACTTCATCACCGGAGCCTGGTGATCATCATTACCGACCTTTTTGAAAACGCTGGCGAACACGATGAACTCATTTCTGCTCTTAAGCATCTTCGCCACCGAAAGCACGAAGTAATACTCTTCAATGTCCTTGAAAAGAAGAGTGAGCGCGACCTCGACTTCCCCGACCGCCGGTTTGTATTTGAGGATATGGAGATGGGGGATGAAGTAGAAGTACTGCCCGCTCAGGTGCGTGAAGACTATCAACAGAAAGTGGAAGAATACACCAAGAAATTCCAAATGGCCTGCAGCGAATTCGAGATCGACTTTGAACAAATGGATACCCAAAGTGCCTTTGACAAATCACTACTTGCCTATTTAACGAAGAGAAGACGACTGGGGTAGTTTCCAGTCCCATTCCTTAAAAGGATAAAAATGTATGAGCGATTAAAAAAAAGTTTGGAGGAACATGTCTCATTAACCAATGATGAGTGGGAGCTTTGTAAAAATAGTTTCCGGCCAAAGCGTATGCTCAAGCGGCAGTTTTTACTTCAGGAGGGAGATATATGTCGCGAGCTGGCTTTTATTGAGAAGGGAGCTCTCTATTCTTACACCGTTGATTCATCCGGCAACAAACACGTCATTCGCTTTGCTTTCGATGGCTGGTGGATGGCCAATCTGCATAGCTTTTTCACCGGAAAACCAACGCGATTAAATATTGAGGTGCTGGAAGACAGTGAACTGCTTGTACTCGATCGAAAAAATCATGATGTCCTTTTGGAAGAAATTCCGGCTTACGAACGCTACCATCGCATTATTGTACAGAACGCATATGTAGCTCTGCAGCTGCGTGTAGAAAATGCTTTGGGACTGACTGCCGAAGAAAAATATGCCCGTCTGATCGAACAAAATCCAGAATTCATGAACCGCGTACCGCTGAATTTGGTGGCTTCTTATCTGGGGATGAGTCCCGAAACACTGAGCCGGGTTAGGGGTAATTTTGGTGGTTGAGTTGTTACTTCTCAGATCCTGTTCTTGACATATATCAAGAACATTTCTTATCACATATCAATGGGAAGACAGCAATGATGAGTTAAGTTTGTGCTCACTTTTAAAAACCGCAAACAGAACCGTCATTATGCCCATTACCCAACAAACGATTGCCATCATCGGAGACCATGGAAAGATGGGCTCTGCTATTGCAAAAGGAATTGTAGGAGGAAATTATCGCCTGCTCCTTTTTGGTGAAAAATCGGAACATTTAAACTCTTTAGCAGAGACCCTCTATGCAGAGCATCCGAAAGCAGAGATAAAGGTCATTGACTGTGCTTATGAGTGTAGCTGGGAAGCCGATATCATTATCCTCGATATTCCTAAAGCCTACGAAAAAAAGATTGCCGAAAAGATTCACGATGTAGCCACTCAAAAAATTATCGTGCGCATTGCCGGCCAATTTCATGAAGATAGCCCAAACGCTGACGACAGATTACAAAGCCGGTTACCCCATTCCAAAAACGTGACGGTATTTAAACACAAAACAAAGCCGAGGGTTATTATTTCCGGCGATGATCAAGAAGCGTTGCAAAGTATCTCAGAGCTGTTGAAAACAGCAGATTTTAATGTCTCTATAACTTTAAAACCTTTGAAAACCGGCACGTATTAGAGTATGAAATTGTTAAAAATACAGCGAACTATCAGGATACAATCACTCTCATCAAGCTTAACATTCAATATTTAAAAACTTAGCAAAACCATGATACTTATAACCGGAGCGAATGGACACTTAGGAACTCAAACCATAGACTTTTTACTGGACAAAAATCCCGATGCCAATATTACCGGGCTGGTCCGAAGCGAGGAAAAAGGAGCCGAGCTAAAGGAAAAGGGTGTTGAGATCAGAATAGGAGATTACACCGATTATGCCTCCATCGAAAAAGCCCTTCAGGGAATTGATACCCTGCTTTTGATTTCATCCAGCACGCTGGAAGGACGAACCAAACAGCATAAAAATGTGATTGAAGCGGCTAAAAAAACAGGTGTAAACCAGATCTTTTATACCAGCATTGTCCAGGCTGACAAAGAGTTAAGTCCGCTTTCACCGGATCATGCCGAAACTGAGAAACACATAAAGGAATCCGGTATTGCTTACACCTTGTATCGCAATGCTTTCTATATGGAATTTCTGCCTTTATTCCTTGGAAATGCGCTGGAATCCGGAGAATGGGCGTTTCCCTCAAATGGCAACGCTATCAATCTGGCGCTGCGCTCTGAGATGGCAGAAGCCTTAGCGAACGGACTGGCTGACCCCGAAAAACACCGCAACAGCATCTATGAAATTACTTCCGGCAAGGCTTATACCCTTGAGGAAATCGCTGATATGCTGAGCGAAGCTTCTGGAACGGAAATCTCCTATAACGATGTCTCTGTTTCAGAATTTCAAAACACCCTGGAAGAGATCGGACTGCCGGAAGAGCAAATTGCCATGAGCGTGATGACAGCCACCACTTTCGTAAATGGAGCACTCGATTTCACTTTTGATGACCTGGAGAAGCTGCTCGGACGCAAACCTACCGGCCTTGATGCTTTTATCAAAAACTTCGCCGACCAATAATCTTCCTTCAAAAAAAACAGATCATGAAAGAAAACTACACTGCACCACCCAAAACATCGATCGGACATATTCATTTAAAAGTATCGGACCTGGACCGGGCCCTCGAATTCTATCGCGACCTTATGGGATTTGAGCTGACTACCATGTACGGTGATCAGGCCGCATTTCTATCGGCCGGCGGATATCACCATCACATTGGGTTGAATACCTGGCACAGCAAAGGCGGATCGCCGGCTCCCCAAGGTAGTCCGGGACTATATCACACAGCTTTTTTATATCCTTCCCGAAAAGATTTAGCGGTGATTTTGCAGCGGCTGATCGATGCGGGTTATCCCATCAGCGGAGCCAGTGATCACGGCGTTTCGGAAGCCATTTATTTGAATGATCCGGATGGAAATGGCGTAGAGCTGTATCGAGATCGCCCCAGAGAGGAATGGGAATATTCGGCAGACGGTTCCGTAAAAATGGTCACCGAGCCGTTGGATTTGGAAGGCTTGTTAGAAGAACTCAACTGACATCCATCTGACAGATAGCCCGTCTGATGGATTTGTCTGATCATGAATAATAGCCTTAGTCAAAACGGTCAGACGGACTTTAAACCGTCTGACCGTTTCTCAGATTCTAAAAATGAACTCCTGTCAAATTCCATTTTAAACTAAACAACAATGATTCACACCTCCAAAGCTGACACCCGCAGAAAAGTAAGCCGTGGCCCGTTCACATCCCGGTTTTTGCCGCTCGGACGGTTACTTCCCGACTGGAACGATCACGGACTTGCCCAAATTGGTCGCCTTGAACATGCCACCCTTGAGGCCGGCGCCCTGGTACCAATGCACATGCATCAAAACGAAGAGATTCTTTCTTATCTCCGAAAAGGCACCATGCATCACAAAGACAGTGATGAAAATGACCTGGGCATTCACAACAAGCAATTTATGCTGATGAATGCCGGGAGTGGAATTTATCATGAAGAAGGCGTTCGCGAGGGTGATGAAACCGTGGAAATGCTGCAGATCTTCATCCGCCCTAAAACGGACGGACTAGAACCCAAGATCCAATTTTACGAACCGGAAGAAACATTCAGCCGTAATCAGTGGCGACTGCTGGCCGGATTTGAACGTTCAGAAGCACCCATGAAATTTAGAAGTGAAGTGCTTTTTTATGATGTCCACCTTGAAAAAGACCATGCTTTACAAACTCCAGACCTAAATGGGAATACAGGCTTATTGTACATATTCAATGGAAATATTACCATAAAAAATACTGGGGAAACTGTTGAAAAAGGAGATTCAATTGTCATCAAAGATGTACAGCTGAATCTAAAAAGTAGCAGAGATTCTGACTTGGTATTTTTTGATTTAGATGAGGTAGCGCCTTTCAGCCGGAACGGGTTGTTTGCAAAATAAAACGGTCAGCTTAAAGAATGAAGAAAACCTGTGAGTATTTGTTCACAGGTTTTTTGTATTGAGGTATTAGGTTTTGCCGGATCACTCTCGGACCGAGTTGTCCGAACAGGCATTCCCAACCGGGAGGTTGGGAATGAGGTTAAAATGATTCCTGCTCTTAAAAACAAAAAAAGCCTTGTAAATCAATGACTTACAAGGCTCAATAGTACGCCCGGGAGGATTCGAACCCCCAACCTTCTGATCCGAAGTCAGACGCTCTATCCAGTTGAGCTACGGGC
>CERJ01008620.1_pt1 | contig 85517 bp, 71 predicted proteins | sample 530781 | NCBI WGS metagenome assembly CERJ01 (sample SAMEA2620967, study PRJEB7988) | marine metagenome | biome: marine biome (ENVO:00000447); feature: deep chlorophyll maximum layer (ENVO:xxxxxxxx); material: "saline water (ENVO:00002010), including plankton (ENVO:xxxxxxxx)" | depth 30 m
AAATGCTACGGATGTAAAAACCAAAAAAAATATTGCCAAAGTAGAAGGAACTAAATAAATACGAATCATTGCTTTTCCTCCTCTTTTATTTTCTCATGTTGTTCCTTGGCCTGTCTTTGTAACAGGTACCGTGCTTTATGCTTAGCTGCATTCTGACGACCTTCCGCCCCAGCTACCTTTTCTAAAAGACCTCTGGCCTCCTCCGCTCGCTGTCGCTGTAATAAATATTCCGCTTTTAAAACTTGTAACTCATCCAATAAATCAAGATCGGTTAGCTTCTCTTCCAGCTCTATAAATTCGGTCCAAACTGAATCCGCTTCATCAGGGGAAGCGTACTCAAGCCGATACTGCGCCCACCTTACTTTAGCCTTGGCTTTTTGCCTCGGGCTTCCAAGTTCCCGTAGTTCTTGCAAAGCTCGTTTGTGTAGGGTATCAACTGGAGTATTACTGGTAACTGCTGCCAATTGCTTCCAGCCCTGCCTGCGTATTTTCTCGTTGCTGTGTTTAGTGGAAAATTCCACCAAAAGTTCTTTTGCTTGTTCTTTCAGCGATGGATCTGTCTCTTTTAGATAGCCCATAGCCAATCCAAACCGGGCATATTGTTTTTTTGAATACTCGTCTTTCTCATCATCTGCCAAAATAATGGCTTTTTTCATAGCCTCTCGTGATGCTTTCAGGCTGTCAATGGCCATGAATACCCAGCCTTTCAGATACCTGTGGTAGGACTTTCTAATGCCGCTGTCCGCATCATTAAAATCTTTTTCTACCATCTCTAATGCACGATTATGCATACCGTTTACGGCCAAATGCTGAATCTTTGCTGTATTGAAATGCTCATACGTGGTTTCTGATTCTTCAGGGAAATACTCGTGATATTGATCAAAAGCAAGCTGCGCGCCTGCCGGGTCATCACGGTCTAAAAGACTCATTGCCAAATGGTAGTGGTAGTTTCTCCCTCCTTTAAACAGCTCAGCAGCTTTGGCATAATTGTTCGCATCTAAACCTTCTGCCTGAGAAGGTTTCAATTGGTAGCCCTGTGAATCAAAAGCAAAGTCTACTTTGTATTCATTTGCTTCAGAATCAAAAAGTAGTAAATGGAGTTGGTAGTGTGGTAAAAATTCCCAATTCCATATATCATCTACTTTCCATGTAAATTTCATCGGAAAATCAATTGGAGTCCCCATGGGAAGTTCTAATGTTGTTGTCCATGAAGAGCTCTCACCCTGAATATTTTCTAATTCATGAATTCTCCCTGGAAATTCCCAGCTTAGCCCCCCATGAGAACCCATCAACCCAACATTTTGAATCTGATACTCCGGGTTATCTAGCCCAGATAAATCTACAGTAATGCTAAGTTGAACAGGTTCTTCCAAAACAGGACCGAGCCCTCTAAAGAAGTCATTAATTTCCAACGGCTGCCCAGAGGACAGGTCAAAACTCCTCCCATCATACCATTCAATATATGTGCTGCCATCGGTCCTAAGAATAATATATTCGTATTCAAAGGATTGCCCACGATTGGATGGCGCTGTTATAGAACCGGTCCAACGCTCTCCCTCAGTTTTTTCAAGGGCTACTCCTTTCGAAGCAGTCCCACCTGGAAACTCACCACGTATGGCCACCGTTTCTCCATCCTGTAAAACATATTCCGGAACAGTCAATTCAATGGAAATGGTATTCCCTTGTTGTTCATTACCTTGTGCTAATACCGTAGTTGACATTGCAATCATCAATATTACGATACTTGATTTCATAATGCGGATATTTGAATTGCTGGTAGTTTTCATCGTATCTCCCCTGATTATTTTTCAATTCGGCCGATGATCTCTCCACCAGCTATAAGATTTATATATTTTAGTGAAGAACCCTGATACACCGCCAGTGTTTGACCATCTGCTCCCCGCACATACCATGTTTTAGTTCCTCCGACTAATTCTTTCATAATCCTATTACCGTCTGCGTCATAGGAATATTTCATTGTAGAGCCATTGGCATTCACTGATCGTGGCAGGTTTCGCCAGTCGTATGTACCAGATGTAATTCCTTGAATCGTATTGCTGGTAACATTTCCATTGCTATCATAGCCCAGATTTTCATTACTTGGGGGTACAGGTCCAACTTGATAACTGATTCCGGTTATCCGATTGCTGGTTCCTGAAATTGAAATGTTGTTTGGGCTCATATACGGATAACCCGAAGATGCTCTTTTTCGGTTTATACCAGTAATGTTTCCGTTCTTATCGTAGCTATATGATACATCTAACCCTCCGTTATTATCATCAGAGACAGCCGGATCATGAAAATTTCCAGTGGTTAGTCTATTAGATTGATCATAGGTAAAGCTGTAGAAAGGTTCATGCCCGGTACCCAAACCTGCAACTTCCCATTCAATTTGAGCGATATTTCCATTATAAAGAGGTTCAGGAGAAACCCCACCGGTAAATCCAGAATTGTACCTTATATGCATCCCGAATCTGTCATTTACATATCCAGATGAGGATTCGTTAAAGCCATCTGGATCATTAATAGCACTTAGCCAACCCTGAACTGTATAATCGTAGTCTACACTTTGTGCACCGCCTCCAAGGTTAAGTTCTTTCACCTGCCCATCAGCGTAATAGGTATATTCAGCTTCGGTAACTGCAATCGATTCCGAATTGGAGTTATGGGATTTTATTTTTTCCAATCTCCCTAATTCGTCGTAGTAATACCAAAAGTAATGGTCATCATTGGTTCCGGAAGGATTATAGAATAGTCGAGTTAAACGACCAAGCTCGTCATAGGTATATTCAATTATCTTGTCCACTGAAGAAGACTGCCCGGGCAATCTCTGCCTAATCCATTCAACGAGTCCCAAATTATTATATGAGTACCATGTATACCCCCAGTTACCAGTGTCAAGCTCTTTATATTGTTCCCTTGTAAGATTTCCTTTTAAATTGATTGCTCCAGAATAAGCATTAGTTCCATCATAGGAATAATTTACATAAGAAGATGACCCCTGATAAGGCCAATCGGGGTGGTAATAATAAGATTCAGGATCATTAAGAATATTTGCAATACTTCCACCAGAATAGATACCTGTTTCTACTACCCGGCCTAATTCATCATATTCATGATAGTAGAGTTCATTAGAACTCGACAGATTGGGATCTACATGCACCCTTAGCTGCCCTTTCTTGTCGTATCGGTATTTATTCGAATGATCTTGATCGGGAAGCACCTTCTCCTCGAGTTGCCCTAAATCATTATAATCATAGGTCGTCTCAAGCCCTCTTGGGTCTTCCACCCATACCAAATTCCCTAAAAGATCATACTCGAAATAGGTAACTAGGTCATTCGAGGATTTATTCAATATGTCATCGCCACTAGGATTCCAATTCACCCCGCTTACAATCGTTTGTCCCCAGCCATCAGTGTAGGTAATGGTTTCCTTGCCGTCCGGGTCTTTGTTTATGGTTTTTTGAAGTGTATTTAATCCCCATGTTTTTCCATTAATTGTGAAGGTTTCTCCGGTTGTTGAATTTAATCCATACGTTGTGGTGGTTTCCTTTCCATTCCCCATTCTATGATCAGTCCCCGGTAATGTGCTTTTGTATACTCTTTTGAGTGGATTATCTTCATAAATGGTGTGACTATAAGCATAGTCTTCATCATTATTAGGCTGAGATTGATAGTAATTCTCAATAGGTGAATTCCAGTTGAGCGGACTCCCCGGGGTAAAAGTCCCGTTACCCTCAAATAAATTAGCCAGATATGTATTTTGATTCGCTGCCTCAATTGGCCGGGAAACCACTTCCGGCAGGCCGCGATCGTTATACCGCATGCCGGTAATAATCGTTTGACCACCCCCGCGCTGCTGGGTTTGGATTTCTCGGCCTAAGCCGTCCATATACGAAACCGTACTATTTGAGGATTTTGCAATACTCAGGTTGGCTGCATAAAAATAATTATCATCTGTAGTTAAGCTAAGAGTAGGGGTCCAGGAAATAAAATTGCCTTTTTTATACGAGTTGATCTCACTTCGTCCTTCTCCTCTTGGATATACCCAGGCCGTAAGCTGTTCCCCAACCTTCTGGATTTCAATAGTATACCACCTGTTGGGGAAGGCGTCTAACGGAAAATTCCCACTGTAAGAATAAGAGCCGGTTGGATTAGTTCTGTACTGAACCCTGAAGGCGTCTTCACCAGGCCTATACTGTACTGCAAAACGTATTCCAGACTGTTCCAGTATCACATGTGGTGTTCCCCCTGTTGAATTATCTGGATAAAAATCAACCCGCAAAACCATAGTTGAAGATCCCGGGAATGACTTAGAAATAGTTTCCCACCCTCCTCCAGAGCCCATACGTACAGTCGTTTCCCCTGCTTTTGGATAATTAAAGACATTGTAAGAGCTTACGCTGCTCCACCCACTGGAAGAGGAGAAATCGGTATAATGGATGGGATCTGCATAAGAAATCGTTTCTATATAATTGGGTGCTGAAGGAGAGTATATACCTCCATTCATTATAGTAGAATACCCATAGCCTTGAGCTGCTGTTAAGAACCCATTTGGGTTAAGAGTTGAAATGAGCCGGCCAAAGCTGTCGTACTTGAACCGAGTTTCCTGTTCGTTTTCATCAGTAATAGAGCTGATTCGTCCCAAATCATCATACCGGGCTTCTGTAAATAAATCATCTCCACTGCTGGGCCGGGCACCACAATTGTTGCAGTCATCTGTACCCTGTACTTTTTGGATTCCAGTCAGATATACTCCATTTGTACTATTATTACCATCCTGGCTGAAAGGGCTGGTGTCCGAACCATAATAGTATTTAGTCACATTGCCATTTGCATCCTGCACTTCCATTGGGTTTCCATAGGTATCATAAGATAATACTTTCCATTGGTTCACCTGTCCCATAATATGGGTAGTCGATATAGCCATCATAAAAACTGTGGCCATTATTGTAATACACTTTCCCATCCCGATATTCTTTTTTGTTAACATCATTATAAATCCTCCTTAATTAGAACTGCAGTTTAAAGATGGGCTCAAAGAACCGCCGTTCCACACCCACTGACCACAGGGAAGCCATTGCCCACTCCCCCAATCTTTCCAGATGGTCCAGTTTTTACTTTGCACTTGCCCGCTGCCATCTTTTATGGTTACCGAATACGGCTGGGTGAGCATGTTTCGGTCTTTCATTTCATCCGTACCATCATATGTTTCATGGGCATACTTGTATTCCGTAACCCTAACCTCGTCAGCAGAATTAGTTTCTATTTTTTCTAACAATTGAAGATGATTCGAGTCATATACAAACCTTTGAGTTGTATGCATAGCGTCTGAAGGATTATCCCCATACGTAAATACTTCCTTTTTCTTCATGTACGACCATTCTACTTTGTCCTCATATTCCAACCAAAAAACTGGCGGAACCCAGCTTCCTGGATCTCCCGGAGAGGGCTGCGTGTATTCACAATAGGGTGTGAATACGCTTAATCCCCTTGCTGATGTTATGGAGTCGGGGGTGGTATACTCATATATTTCCTTTCTTAACAGGTCACCGGTTTCATGATATACCAATTTTTCCTGAAGCTTCCCCCTCCTGTTATCAACACGTGACCTCGAACCAAAGGCCAATTTGTCAAAGCGGAAATTATCATCAAATGGAGAATTAGCCATATAAGTTTCATAGTAATTCTTATTTGAATTGATATACCATAAACTATCTTCACCGGCATATTCAAGCATATCAACCGCACCTCTTACAATTGTATTGGGGTGAGATTTTGGTGTAGATCCGTAGTAATTAAAAATTTCTTTACCAAATTCATTAATATTTCCATACTCAATTGATACTTGTTCATAACCTATTAACCCCCCGCTTGTGCTTGCTAAAGGTGTTAATGATGTACTAATTAGGTTCGCTGCATCAAAACAACCACCTCGATCCATGGTTGGTTCAAGATATTGAGGTTGATCAACTAGAATACCAGTAGATGTCGTACCGTTTTCGTAAATGTAATTTTTAATAATGGGGTCATTGGCTGGGGATTCATAGGTCTTAATTTTTTTTATACGTAAGCCACCTCCTACCGTATTGTTGCTCATTTGTTTTATATTATTTATCCACTTGTATTCATTAGCCTCAAATTCAAACTCTGTATATCCCCCTGTTGGATACGTTATTTTAGTAAGAACCCCGACTTTCATGGCTTCACCATCAGGTTCTCTATTCACTGCAAGCCCTCCCCATTCCTTCGCATAACCGGGCTCAATTTGTGAATAGTCCAGATAAGGTATGTTAGCTAAATTGTTTTCAAAATCGCCATTAAAGTACCCCCAATGATCAATAGCAGGGGTGTTAAAAAGTAAACTGTTAGGGGTAGAAGGAACTCTCGACACATCCAGATAAGGAGGAAACGATACATATACCCCTGTTGATTGAAATGTTTCCGTTGACCGATTAAACTTTTTAAATAGAAATTCATCGGCAGGCTCATGATAATCAAAACTATACGATAGAACGCCCTCCCCTTCACTATCCAGAAAATCAACTGAGGTAAGCTTTAATCTTTTAAAAAGACTTACTGAATCCCCGTCAGGTTTAGTAAAATGTGTTTCAAGAGAAGCAGGAACATGATCATTAAAGTATTCAAAATTTAAATCCCACTCTTTAATTATCTCATTAGAATTTTTATCCCTTAAAATGATCTTATCAAGTTTATGTCCTTGCTTCTCAAGTATTTTATCAGTACTCCCGGAAGAAACCTGCACATTTTGATAAGGAGCATCCAAGCGATTGCCATCTGCTATAAATTCTAAAATATGGGTAGAAGTTTCAATACTCTCCAAATTTCTTTTTAATACTTGGGTTCGTTTATGAGATATCGTTACATCCCAAATATCCTCAAATAAAGCCTTAGTATAGTCTAAATTCGAGCTTCGAGACACTGTATAGTAATCAACTGGATCTGAATAATTAAAATTGATCTCAAAATCAGAAACAGCAGATTCAATTTTGCTTAAATAAAAGCTCGAACTATGTGAAAGAATTAAGCCATTTTGATTACTTACAGAACTCTCAAGGTCAAATATTTCTTTGTTTTCTTCATATACAGAAAAAATATAAACCGTCCCATCTGTATCTGTAATTTCCCATTGAGGATTACCTTGTACAGGCGGAACGATTTTTAATTTTGAATAGTCGAGAGTGACTCCTCGGAAATCGTTATTAGTAATATTTTTTGGCAATAATGTAAATTGACCAGATTTACCTGCAAAATTATAGTAGTATATATCAGGTTCTAAATCCTCTGTTTTACTGATGCATGGCTCTGTCAACCTGAGAAATTCACTGTCAGTGTGTAAGTTTCTTGGATATTCCCAGTTTTGCTGATTATATAAATCACCACCGACACCCGAATATAGATAGCTAAATGATCCACTTGTGGGAATATAATATTGAAAATCAGGACAACCTCTTGTACTTCTGGTAATAACTCCGCCTGCATTTAATGCCCAACCAAGCCCCACCCAACTTGCAACATCATACGCTTTAATACCACCACTATGGTACTGCAAAAAAACAGGTAAATTAATATTTCCAGCACTTAATTCAGTGATAGGTATCTGAATCTCCGGCACTCCCGTGTATGTACTGACTGGAATCTCACCAAAAATCCCTAATGAACTTGCTTCTGGTGTTTGTACGGTAGGAATATTAATCAACAAGTTTTCTGGGTAAGATTGAGCATACGCAGAATTAGATATAGCAAACAGACATGCTAAACTAAAAAGTGTAAATCTATAATCTTGAAAAGAAATTAATTGGCAAAACTTAGCCTGTAGGACAGAATAGAAAAATTCCGTCTTGGCAACTAAACAATATATTACGGTAGAAAGACCTTGTATTAATTTCAGCATAGCATAATTGTTAAATGTTAAAATTCCATTTAGTCAATCACTGCCTTATTGCTGTCCCTAAAAGCTTTTCTCGTAAATACTCTTTTCAAATTTGAATTGCAAATATTATTATCGGAAAATTCAATTTTACCAGTAAATTAACGGTAAGATAAATTCATAAATTTGATAAGCTTCTATCAATAAGTATCCCATAACTATATGTGGAGCAAAAGATACGGTCGAGTAGTTATTCTTTTTGTCAAGTATTTTGAATAGAGAAAAAAAAGCACCGGATATAATTGCAATATATAAGATCCAAAAAATATTCCACCCCGTCAGAAGTCCCAATACTAAGATCAGCTTAATGTCTCCCCACCCGAATCCTGGCTTGCCCCATATTTTTTGACTACCAAAGCGGATGGTGCTTAACAACAAAGCAATTAAAACTGCCGGTGCAACCGTTACTATTTCACTATCTCCTGTTAACAAAAGTATCAGCCAAAATACCAAACCCAGATAGAGCAACCGGTTTGGAATGATTCTGCTGTATGCATCGGTAAACCCTAATAAAAGCAACCAGCAGAAGATATAGTAAGAAATTTCGGTAAAGCTCTCTGTATAGTAGAAGAGTAAATAGCTCCCAAAAACCACCAATGTAAAAGCCAAAAACCAACCCCATTGGTCTGCCCTTTTTTGTAAATGCTCTATATTTTTTGACAAAAGATCAGGCCGAAAAAAAGCTATATATCCTCCTGTCACTATTATAAGGGTGGTTAAAATCCTATGTAAGAGCATTTAATCAGGAACAATTTGCTCAATATTTCCGGTTTCTGTGACCTGCCATTGATTAAATTCTCCGTCGTTATCAAAGTCTATAACAGATATGGCCACAGCTTTATAGCTATTTGGACCTACCTCCGTTATTTCTATTTCATAACGCGCCCTGCCACCCTCTGTAATCAATTGCTCCTGTTCAAATCCTAAAGAAGCAAAATCAGTGGTATAGGTATCATGTTCCAGACGATAGGTCTTTTGAAGGGTATGCAGAAAACTGAGCTGTGTTTTGGCCTCCGTTGTTTTTGCCCGTGTCGTAACGTTTTGATAGAGAGGTACCGCTATCATCACCAGTATTCCGATAATGGCTAAAACGATCAACAGTTCGGTCAGGGAGAATCCATCCTCTTCTTGCTGAAGCTTTTTAATTTTCTTTTGTAACGACATCATAACATGTTCAATTTAAGTTGATGACAAAGGTGTTTCCCTGGTGGACAAGACGTACCGAATCCCTGAAAATTTTTTTTACTAAAATAGTATTGAAGGTGTCTCTTTCTTCTACAAAAAAAGTTTGCCCCCGCTGATTTGTCAATATAGCCATCCCTTCCATTACTCCATTTAATATTAGAACAGGCTGCTGGTAAACCTCGGCTTTGGTCTCTTCAACCGGTTTCTCCTGTTGTATTCTAAAATTAGAAGGAATATGAAAGGGATTACGGCTACTAGCTGAATAATGGTATCCTTCAAATTCCGGTAATTTATATTCATCCTCCATCATATTTGCGTAGATTTGGGATTGTCCTGCTTCTTCTTCCCCGGCCATTCCGGAAAAATTTAATACGTTTATTCCCCATACCGCAACAACTATAGCAAGTAAAATGATCTTTCCAATAGTAGTTTCAAAAAACTTTTTCATTTTGTATCACCCATCAGTGTGACTTCGAGTTCCAAAGAACCTAAAAGTAATTCACTTGACGTCGTTGAACCTGCTTTAAGGGTTATGGCCTTGGTAGTCACAAGATAGCTGCCTTGCTCTAGTTTATTTACAAATCTTGCTATACCGTGATAATTGCCTTCCAATTCAAGGCGCAGTTGCCTGGTTACAAATTCTTCAGTTTCACTTTCTGCAACAGGTTGAATACGTTTTATGTTGATCACCGAGGTATTAGAATATTTGAAAAAAGTCTCAACTACTTTTGAAAACTCTTCCTGCCCCGCTAAATTTATAACCATAGATTGGATGTCGGTATTTAAACGCTCCTGCCTTGCTTCTAAATTTGATAACCGTTCTTGCCAATTACTCATAAAGCTAATTTGTTCTTTTTGTTCACTAAGCAACATGGCCTTCTCGTACACTACCGAGGCATAGGGTAGTAACACAAATCCAAATAATACCAGGAAAACAACTGTTATTATTCCGGCAAGCCACCTCCATATATGTTCTATACTTCGTATCATCAATAAGAAACCTGTATTCTTAACTGAAACAGATTCACTTGAGAAGTCCCCAAAGAATGTACATTGGGCAACTCACCGGATTCGACTTTTTGACTGGATAACAGTTCTACCATTTCCACATCATTATTGTTTTCCAGTGCACCCATAAAATCAGCGATCATTGTTTCACGAGAAGCTACTCCACTCATTATGACTAAATAATCCTGGTTCTTTTTGTGCCTGATACTTAAATCCTGCAGCCAGACCCGGCTGGGTATTTCACTACTTACAAGCTCAAATAGACGGGCCGAATTCCTTCTTTTATCCACTAAATTTCTTACCTGCTGATAGGACAACGTAGCAAGATTAACCTGTTCTGTTTTATCATTTACGAGCTCGATTTTATCGGATAATTGCGTTAATACCTGATTGGTTTCGGTAAGATTCACATCTAAAAATCCCTCGATCGCAAAAAGTATCAATAAGATCACAATCAGTGGTGGAAGCAGAAGCACTCCAGTACGATAGCATTCTTTCTTCTCCACCCATTCTCTACCCTTTTCTTGCACTTGGGGTGGTGAAAAATTAAACTCATCCAAATTTGGAAAAATTGACTTCAATGCAACACCACAAGCCATGGCATATTCCTGATCTAATTTCTCTTCCCCTAATTTTGTCTTAAGAGGAAAAATAGTATTCAAAGGGCGGCTTAGCCGTTCGTTTATTGCTAAAGCAGCTGTGTCTCTTTCGGTAAATAGAGGGATGGTATGTTGGGCAAGTGCATGAGATACTTCTTCCGTTCTTAAATAGGAATCTGTTTCTTCAATAAGAATTTGAAAATCTTCTTGCCCAACTTCAAAAACGTTTTTTAATAACCCGTTTTGATAACTGCAAAGTATGTTTTTCTCATTCTCTATTATGATGGCAGCCTGGCCAGAAATAAATGTTTCCTCATAAATGAGGGCATATCCCAATTCACTTATCCCTGTAGTAATAAGAGCTGGATACATCTCACAGGCTTCTATTACAGCTTTATATTGGTGAACAATATCTTTATTAACCATTTGAAATATGCACCGGCGATAATCCTCATCCACTTCTGCTACATGGGTTCCTACCTCAACATTAGGCTTATACTGCACCTTATATTCCTTTTTTCTTCCCTCTATCCATTCTCTGATTTCCTCAGTTTCTTCAAAATAAGGCATGTCCTCTATTTCAACACCTATCAGTATGTCATCAAAGCTGCAGGAAAGCTGGTAAGCATCAGACTGTATTTGTTCTTTTATTTTGTGGAGATGTTTTTTCAGCCCCGATAAACCGCCCTCCCTTATGCTCCCGTGGCTAACATAGGATAGTTTATTGCCAATATGATTTAACTCTACCCATCGAATAGTATCGTTCCTGACATCCAGGGTAACAACGGTATGTTCAAAAAAAGGGATTTTCATATTTAATTATCAATGCTCAAATCCAAGTCATCACGGAGCTGATTCCATCGAAGGTTATCACCCCCATCACCATAAAATACATGAGGGGTAATAAAAATAATCAGTTCCGACTTATCCATACTGGTGAATTTATTTCGGAACAAGCGGCCTAATAATGGGATATCCCCAAGAATCGGTACTTTATTTAAATTTTCCACCTCTGACTCCTGGATTAACCCGCCAAGTATAATGGTTTCTCCATCTTTAAGGCGCACCGTTGAATCAAGAACCCTGCTGTTGATTGTCGGCGGAACATCTGCACTCAAATTTCCAACAGGAGTATTAAATTCCGGGTGTATCTCAGCAGTAACTTCCCCAGATGCACTTACCCACGGAGTAATTTCAAGTAATACGTTTGCCTCAATTTGCTCAAATCGCTCCGTTTCCTGCGTTACAATTTGATTGGGTGACTGTAAAGGAGTAGTAGATTTAAGTAAAAAATATTGTGTTGTACCTATTTCAATACTTGCTGTATGACCATTTAATGTTGAAATTTGAGGCCGTGATTTAATGTTTACCAATCCTTCCTGACTCAAAGCCTGAATTCTGAAATAGAAGTCATTTGGTAACCGTCCAAGGTTCGCAATACCAAATAAATTTCCTCCAGGAGCCAGTAATTTATTTGCGTCTCCTCCATCACCTTGCATGACCAATCCCCCGGATTGCCGCCCATTTTCACCCGGCTGACCAAAAATAGCGCTGAACGGGTTAAAGTAACTGCTGTCTGGCGCACCACCCAATGAAAGAGATGCTCCCAACTCATACATATCCGAGGTTTGCACATCTACTACCAGTGCTTCGATCATTATTTGCGGAGTTGGAAAATCAATTTCATTAATAAAGTTTTCCAACTCTAAGATAATGTCGTTTGTACCGATTACCATTAACCCGTTTTGCTCCTTTATGACCTGTACAGTAGCATTTTGGATAATACTTTGTGGAATCAACTCTATGACTACATCTGAACGAATGTGTTCCAATCGTATAAGTTTAGTTGATGCAATTCCACTGGTAGCCTTATCTCCAATAATGTAAATATCGCCTTCTTTACGGTAGGTAAATGAGGTGCCTCTAAATATATAATTCAGGGCATCATCTATAGAAAGGTTATTTATTTTAGCGGTGATCGAATTTGTAGGCAGACCGTAGGTAATCATACTCGCTTCGGATTGATAACCGATTTCTCTAATTATATCGGTAACATTGGCCTGAACAACATCCATACTTACTAGTCCTTCTTCAATAGTTATCCAGAAATTTTGTGCCCCTCCTTCGTCACTAGAGGATGCAAATCCCATTCTGTCTATTATGTATACCCCGTCTTTTTCCCGGAGAGAATATCCGTTATTAGATAAAATCGTGCTTAGCCCGATCTGAAAATCTATACCTCTCAAATAACCTGATAAAGTTCCCCTCACTGAATTTCTGACGATAATATTTTCACCAGTCTCTAATGAAAGCCGCCTGGCAAATTCACGAAGCTCAATTTCATTAAGATCTAAGTTTAATTGATCATCCTGGTATCGAATTACTGATTCTTCATCCTTTGGCTCCTGCTCAATGGGCTCAAATTCTCTCACCCGAAATATTTGACCGGCCTGCTGGAGTGTCAGATTATATTCCTGGCAAATTTGTATCAATGCTTCAATTACAGTCAAATCAGATATTCTGAGTGTTACTAACTGATTTATGCTGTTATCTACAAGAATATTTATATCAAATTGGCGGCCAATACCTCTTAAAACATCTCTAACATCTGCTCCTCTTAAATTAAGATTTTCTGTATTGGCAAAAACTTTCTCTGGTAAATTTTGGTAATCCAAGGAGACTTTAGTTGTATCAACAATTGACTTCAGATAAATAATAAAACTATCTTCTGTTGTATCAGGGATGGCTTCTAATGAATCGGCTTCCGCTTGACCAAAAACCAAATTAGTGGAAAACAACGTGAATAGCAGGATACATAATAGTTGTAAGGATATTTTTCTCATAAAGGTATGACTTAAGCACTTATTACCATGCTTTCAATAATTCTTGGATTACAATAATTAAATTAGAGTACAGTTTCACGATAAATTTCTTCCACCGTTGTTACAGATTTTTTTACTTTTTCAATACCGACTTCTCTGAGAGTTGTCATTCCTTTCTTCCTGGCAACCTGCTTCAACTCTCCTGCGTCAGTGTTTTGGAGTACTTTTTCTGTGATATTACCGTCAAAAACAAGTAACTCAATAAGAGCTGTTCGGCCTTTAAACCCCGTATGGTTGCATTCGACACACCCTGCTCCTTTTATGTAATTTTTATCCTCTTGTAATCCAAGATCTTTTAGTATTTGCGGATCGGGCTTATAATCCATCTTACATTTTTCACAGATTTTCCTTACCAACCTTTGAGCCATTACTAACCTGATAGATGATGCTAATAAAAAGGGTTCAACACCCATATCCACCAACCGAGAAACAGCGGAAGCAGCATCATTGGTATGTAAAGTTGAAAACACCATATGTCCCGTTAATGCTGAGCGAATGGCTATTTCTGCTGTTTCTTTATCCCTAACTTCCCCCACCATAATAATATTTGGATCTTGTCTTAAAATAGATCTTAATACATGGGAAAAAGTTAAATCGATTTCCTCATGTACCTGGGTCTGATTAATACCCTCCAAATTATATTCTATAGGATCCTCAATAGTGGTAATATTTACCTCAGAAGTATTCAGCTCATTGAGCGAAGCATACAAAGTAGTCGTTTTTCCGCTTCCTGTTGGTCCGGTAACCAGTACCATTCCATACGGATTATGAATCGCATTTCTAAAATCTTTGAGAATATCATCATTAAATCCCAATGATTCTAATTTCAGCTGAAGCTGGCTTTTATCCAAAATACGCAAAACAACTTTTTCCCCATGCTGGGTCGGAAGTATAGAAACTCTGATATCAATTTCGTTTCCATCATGATTTCGAAATTTAATACGACCATCTTGAGGGCGTCGTTTTTCTGCTATATCCAAATCTGCCATGATCTTTACACGGGAGACCATAGCTTCTTTTTGGTTGAATTGAAGAGCGGCTACTTCTTGTAATACACCATCTATTCGGTATCTAAGCCTGTATTTTTTTTCATAGGGCTCAATATGAATATCACTCACCGCGGAACTTACCGCTTCCTGGATAATACTCTCTACCTGTTTTATAACTGACCCGCGAAATTCATATTCCATCTATTCAATTTTTGTCTATAGATAAACGAAAATAAAATAAAAATCGAATGAAACTTAGTTTCTCTCCTACCTTAATAAAATGCTTATTAGCAAATAAACTATCTCAACAGAATTCTTTTTTTTGTAAAAGAATAGTGGGCCTACGATAACCAAATAACCTTAGACTTCTCAAGGCCTGGAAAACCAACCGACAACCCCTATATTGAATCGTTTAATGGGAGCTTTCGCGATGAGTGTTTAAACCTTCACTGGTTTTTATCACTACCTGATGCCCAGGAAAAAATTGAGACATGGAGACATTAATACAACAGTTTTCGGCCTCATAGCTCACTCGGAGATTTAACTCCGAATGAGTACATTAATGAACAACAAATAACGTCCGATTCTCTACTTTTAACTGGTACATAAGTGGGAAGGGGCTCAATGGCTAAATCAAAATTGTTAGAGTAGGTTATAGGTGGAATGTATAAGCTCAACTACATCAAAAGCCCAGTGGATATCCTATAGGTCGATCCATCGCACATTACCAGCAAGCAACGTTGGCCTTAGAAAAATGCCTTAAGAAATAAACCACTCTTTTTCTCGTGATTTAAATCACTGATTTCTGTAAATCTTGGGCAAAACCTATCTGCTACACACTAATATCCTATTGGTTTTAGGATAATGCATTCATCTTATCCTTCAATCGACTAACAGTCAAGTGTGTATATTTCTCCGTTACTTTTTGACTTGAGTGTCCGGCCATATAGCTTGCTTCAGCCGTGTGAAACCCTTTCTCAATCCAGGTCGTAACCGCTTGATGTCTCATTCCATGTAACGTTCGAGTAGTCGGAATACTTGCTTCCTTACAATAACGCTTAAACTCCCGGTAAACTCGCATTCCACGAACCGGATGGCCTTTTGTATTTCCACCGGTATAGATAAACACGTAATCATTTGGGCTTATTTTCCCACGAACTTCTAAATAGGTATCCAATTCCTGTTTTAATTCATTAATGATCGGAATTAAGCGTTCTTTTCGGCCTTTGGTAGGAGGTAATGAAATGTAGCTTAGCTCACCATCCTCATAGATCAGGTTTTCACCTTTCAGGCCGGAATAGGAAAGCTCTGGATCATAAGCTGCTTCATGCTTTCGAAGTCCACCATAAAAGTACAATGCAACAATGGGCTTAAACCAGTGCTGAACCAAATCAGGATCAAATTCAGGTAAGTCTTTCTTGCGCTCCCGCTCTTCATCGAATTTCTTGAATAGAATTCCAAGTTCTTCCTCAGAAATCATTTTAGGCCGGGTATTTTCTCTAATTCTTGGTAAATCTTCTTTCAGCATAGGGAAGTAATCCTTCTCAACAATCTTTTTTTTCAGGAGAAACTTCCACCAAGACCGAAAGTGTCGGAAATAGTAGTGCCGTGTAGCAGAGTTAATGCCTTTTTTGAAAATCACATTTTCAAAATGGTAGGCCAAAACATTTGTTGGATGTTCATCTGCTAATTCATTTAACTCCACAAAATGATCTAAAGCTCGCTGATAGGCTCCAATGGTAGCTGGAGAAAGGTGAGATTTTGACTTATAAAATAGCTCAATGGATTCACTTACTGTATTACAATGAACTGTCTCTTTGAGTGTGTTCATTTGAAGAGCTTTTTTAGGATCAAAGCCTTTGGCAAATGGATTGATTTTGCCTAATGATTCCAATTTCTCTATCTCTTTCAGCAATTTTTCGGCTACATCTTTATGTCGAGTGCCTAATGCTTTACGAGTGGATTTTACCTTACCATTGATAGATGTTCTCCAATTGATTGAATAATACTTGCCCCGTTTAGTTAGAAATGCCATTGTAGTTTCCTTTTGTTAGTTGAGAGTTGGAAGCGACTCTCACAAAGCCTCAACTACTTACTTTTTCATGTACACCAAGATGTACACCAAGAATGGGAATCCAGAGGAATGAACGATTCCCTTCTGTTCCTTTCCATTCGATTACAAAAGTAAGTAAAGGAGCTTTTTTTTTAACAGAGAAGGGCAAATAAGGGGTTTTTAACTCCCCGGATACGCTTAATTATAAAGTGGGCCCGGCAAGACTTGAACTTCCGACCAATCGATTATGAGTCGACTGCTCTAACCAACTGAGCTACGGATCCATTTATTGCGTAAACCGCGATTTCCCTCCTTAGAAGCCCAACCTGAATCAAAATTGCACATCGTATTGTACACCAGATTGTTTCTTTAGCTCTTTTCAGAGGGCTGCAAATTTACGAGGTTTATGCAGGATTTAAAAGCTTTTTTGGGATTAAATTTTTGTCAACCTTGTGAAGGGCTTTTGTGAGGTCTCTTTCTTCCCTGATGCAGTTATTCACCGGAGGACTCTTTGCAGGATCTTGCAACCTGAGTTTGAGGCGGAGCCTCTGTGAAGCATTGCGCAGCTGAGCTACACAACGAGGATATACTGGTTCAAAGGGATGAGATCTTCAGTCAAGCAAGCTAGCTCGAATTCAGCATTGTGCACCCTCCGCCAGGCTTCGCATTCACTCAGCCCGGCACCTCCCTCGAGGGAGGACTATCCAAGATGTCATCTATACATTAATTTTATTTTACCTCATACTTTGGATTCCACAATGAAGAAGTCTCCCTTCGAAGGGAGATCTATTAAAAAAAGCTGTTCCTTTTTTGAATTTCGTGGGATGTGGGATGTCGTTTAAGGAGAAAGGCGTTTTATGTCCCACTTGCTGCCTACTTTTTCGTATTTGATACGGTCGTGGAGACGGCTTCGCCGGCCTTGCCAGAATTCGAGGGCTTCGGGTTTTACCTTGTATCCCCCCCAGGTTTCGGGCATGGGGACTTCTCCTTCGGAATATTGTTCTTCCAGCTCCTTGAACCGGTCTTCCAGAAACTCACGGTTAGGGACTACCGAGCTCTGATTGGATGCCAGGGCTCCGAGCTGACTTTTGTAAGGCCGCTGTTTGAAATATTCTTCACTGTGTTCCTGTGGGACTTTCTCCACGGTTCCTTCAATGCGAACCTGTCGCTCTAGTTCCAGCCACAGAAAACAAAGTGAGACGTTGGGATTTTCGTCCAGTTCATCCCCTTTATCACTGGCGTAATTGGTGTAGAAAACAAACTGGTCATCTTCTACTTCTTTAAGTAAAACCACCCGGGAATGGGGTTTATTCTGCATATCGACCGTCGATAAGGTCATGGCATTGGGTTCAGGTACCTGCGAATCGATGGCTTCTTTCATCCATCGTTCGAATTGCATGATGGGGTCGGATTCCACATCGTTTTCATCAAGGGAGTTTTTGCTGTATTCTTCCCGCAATTGCTGGAGTTTTTCGTTTTTCATTGACGTGTTTGCAAGGTTGTAATCGGTTCTGTTGTTTGCCTATAAATAAATATCATCCAAAATATTCGGGTTCGTTACCGGGTTTCCACTTGATGTTACAGCCCATACTTGGTTTCTGTTCTTTCTCGGGAATGGATCTTCCTTCAAGAACCGCATCCAGGGCATTTCTGAGGTCATTGCCGGTTACGGGTTTATCGCTCTTGGGTCGACTTTCATCAAACTGTCCACGGTAGGTGAGTTTCTGGTTCTCATCAAACACAAAGAAATCCGGAGTGCATGCTGCTTTGTAGGCCTTGGCTACTTCCTGAGTTTCATCATACAGGTACGGAAACGGATACTCTTTTTCGGCCATCTTTTCGGGACTGTCTTGCGGATATTTTTCCACATCATTGGAGCTAATGGCAATGAATCCGATTCCTTTTGCAATGTATTCGTTCGCCAGTTTCACCAGCTCATCTTCAATATGCAGCACATACGGACAATGATTACAAATGAACATCACCACAAATCCTTTGCTCTGCTCGGTATAACTAAGCGATAATTTCCCACCGTGAACGCTCTTAAGGGTGAAATCCGGTGCTTCTGTTCCTATTTCCAGCATGGTTGATGGTGTGGCAGACATAATTCTGAAATTTGTGAATTAAAGGTTTTAACTTTGGTCCATGGATACGATCACAAAGATATTGAATGAACGAGACAAAATTTTGTTCGAAAAAGGACTCAAGTTTTACTTCTTTTCAAGACAACAAGATGTCCGCAAGCTTAATTCACAATTACAGGAACGCTTTACATATGCGGGGCAGGTCGCCTATTCGCTCATTATAACCTACCTTCGTGAAGGAAGTTTGAAGCTGGAGTACATGGATTTCCTGAATGAAGAACTCAAGACAATGCGGGGCCTGGAAGCTGAACTTCTGGAGCCGCTGATGATCAAGCCTCATGAGATCGATGAGATCGACCTGAATCAGGAGCTCTCTCTTCAGTTTTATGATGAGGATGCTGACCGGAATATCCGGATCGTGTATCAACCTTCAAAGAATATTGCGCGGCTGGAACCGGGGGAGGGTTAGATGTTAGGTGCAAGGTTTTAGGTGTTAGGTTCAAGGGGTTTTGTATTCGTTTCCTTTTTTTTTACCCGGTCCAAAACTTCTGCTTTCTCCTCGTTCCCAAGCTCCTGCTTGGTGAACGTCTTGCTTGAAGCTCCTGCTTCAGGCTTTTCTTTTTGGAATCCACCACCCATCACCCGGGCTGGGCCGAAAGATGGATTATGGCCGGTTACTAAAAGCGGCTCAGCGAGACCGCTCTACATTTTTATAGACCTCACAAAATGCCCCAGATCAGTCTTCCGGCCATGGCTATGGCGAGGATGGCGAAGCCCCATTGGAGGTATTTTCGTTTTATTCTGTGGTTGAGCAGGGCCCCGCCGAAGCCTCCAACCAATCCGCCTGCGGAAAGGGGAAGAGCTGCTCCAAAATCAACAAAGCCAATGGTGTATTCCGTGATTCCGGATATTGCTCCGGGCTCGAGGGCCAGCTGTCCCCAGCCGGAGGTGACCATGATGATCATAGCCAGGTGCGAGACACTTACGGCTTTTCGGAAGGGTTGCTTGTAGAATAAGTTCATGATAGGCACCATCACTCCACCGCCACCCACACCGGCCAGTGAGGCTACAAATCCCCCGATTCCACCGGTTACGAATGATTGCTTTAGCTGCATTGGTTCAAACTGTCGGTCATATTCATCGCCTTTGTCTTTGCCCCGGCCAAACATCATGTAGGCGGCATAAAGCAACATCGCGGAAAAAAAGATCACAAATTCGGTTTGGCTGTAGTAGGCTGAAGTCAGTACCTGCTTACCTACAAACACCCCAACCGCCCCCATTAATCCCAGCTTGATACCTTCACCCCAAAAAATATTCTGTTGCATATACTGACGAACCAAACTCCCCGAAGCCGCTACAAAGGTACAAAAGAGTCCAGAGGCGATCGTCCATATTACCGGATCTTCAACTCCGGCTCCCTCAAACAGAAAGTAGAGCACGGGAGTGAATATGATGCCTCCGCCAATACCCAGTAACCCGGCCAATATACCTGCTGCCAACCCAATGAGCAGCAAAATGAGTAGTTCACCCAAGAGAAATCTCCCCTTTTAAAAAGGTTACAGCATGACCCAAGATCTCAACGCGGTCGCCTTTCATCCGGCAGATCAGATCCCCACCCCGCTTTGAAATTTGTCGGGCTGAAAGTTGTTCCTTGCCAAGTTCTTTACTCCAGTATGGGGTACTTTTGGTGTGAGCCGAACCGGTAACGGGATCTTCATCTACGCCGGATTGCGGTGCGAAGAATCTGGAAACAAAATCAACCTCATCTCCGGGAGCTGTTACAATGACGCCGCGGGCTTCCACCTCATTCAACATTCTCATGTCGGGCTGAAGGTTTGCAACATCAGCTTCGGCATCCAGCACCACCATCCAGTCATCCGTTTTATAGGTTTTGGATGTTCTCTTGATGCCCAGCCCCCGGAATAATACATCCGGTGCTTCCGTCTGAGGCATATCATCGGCCGGAAAATTCATCATAAGCCGATCTCCTTCCCGCTTCACCGACAACAAACCGCTTTTAGTTTTGAATACGATCTCCTCTTCTGGATAATCCAGCTCTTCAAACATCACAAGGGCGGTCGCCAGCGTGGCATGTCCACACAGATCCACTTCCACCGTGGGCGTGAACCACCGCAGCCGATAACTCTCCCCTTCTTTCACAAAAAAGGCGGTTTCGGAGAGGTTGTTTTCCGCTGCAATATTCTGCATTTGTTGATCGGTCAGCCAATTTTCCAGCGGAACTACGGCGGCGGGATTTCCGGCAAATATTTCGGAAGTAAAGGCATCGACTTGGTAGATCGGTAGCTGCATGTATTTATTGATTTAAAGTTTAAGATTCAAAATGAACGATTACTCTTTTAATAAACTCTTTCAGACCCATCATTAATCTTAAATCTTACCTTTTGAATTTCTTTGGAAGGTATCGACATTTCATAACTTAATAAAATGAAACACCTTGTACTCAATTAATGCCTCGGGATAAAAAGTCGTTCCGGATTTTAATTAACATCTTTTCCTAACACCCTTATCTTTGCGGCGTTCTGAGACTTATTTATTCATCCCTGAAGATGGGACATTTTGAGACAGGTAACTTCGCAGCGTCCATAACTCCGCGAATGTTACAATTACAGCCTAAGACCCAAACGCTTCGAGGACCTACGGACGCTCGCAGGTTCTCCCTCAGTGTTTCAGTACATACATTTAATATCATTAAAAAAATACCTATGAGATATTTATTACCTGTTCTGATCCTATTTTTTTTCTGGGATATTTCCCTTGCACAACTTAAAGCTGAACTTGATACCATCGATGTGTCTGCATCACGTATCACTACTTCTATTTCTGAAAGTGGGAAGAATGTTTCCGTGATCACGCAGTCAGATATTCAGGATATGCCGGTTTCTTCGGTAGATGAATTGCTTCGAAGTCTGCCCGGAATCAACATCAATGCCCGGGCCGGTTTTGGCGTTCAGTCGGATGTGGGCGTCCGGGGAAGTACCTTTTCACAGGTGATGTTCCTGCTGGATAACACCCCCCTGAACGATCCACTCACGGCACACTTCAACACCAACATTCCGGTGGCGCTTTCTGAAATTGCTCAGATCGAATTGATCCGCGGACCAGCAAGTACGTCTTTCGGTGCCGATGCGGTTGGCGGGGTGATCCACATCAAAACCAAAGCGTACATGATGAAGGAAGTTCAGGCCTCCGATGAAATTCAAACCCGAACTAATCTCGATATCTCTGCCGGTCAAAACGACCTTCGCATCATTGATGCCACGGCCGGAGTTTCTAAAAAGAACATTCGTTTCAGCACCTCCTTCCGCACTGCTACTTCGGATGGTGAACAGTTCAGAAATCCCGGCTTTGACGAAGGCGTTTCATCATCAGAAACCTACAATTCCTATTTTGATCTCATGAACCTTTCGGCGGCACTTTCAGTGAACTTTGCTGAAAACTGGAGCTGGTATGTACGCTCTGGACTCGAGAATCGTGATTTCAATGCCCGATATTTTTACACCCGCAGCATCTATGATGAATCGGTTGAACAGATCGACAGCAAGTGGGCACTTTCGGCTTTGACTTACGAAAATGGCAACCATCGTTCGGAGATCAATGCCTCCTACCGCGATGTGAATGACGTGTTTGATTTCAACTCAGCCATTTCTCCGGCTAATGTTCACAACACCGATCTGTTGTTTTTGAATGGGTCTCATCAGTATGAACTGAATTCGGAGCAGCTGACTTCGATCACCTCTTCCCTGAATTACATGCGAATTATGGTGGGCGGACAGTTGCTCAACAAGCAGATCGAAAGTACGGACCGGGGCGATCATGAGAACACCTCATGGGGCGTTTACGGTATTCACACCATGAATTATGATTTTGGGCTGAGCGTCACTTCCAGCCTGCGGCTTCAGTTCAACCCGGTAAGCGATCTTTCCTTTTTACCCCAGATCAGTGCTGCTTATGATCTTGGAAATCTGGTGTTGCGAACGTCCATTGGTCGTGCCATTCGCGAGGGAGACTTTACGGAACGATATATCTCACACGAGATCCCAAACCTGACTCCGGGACGAAATCTGGGCAATCCTAACCTGATGCCGGAAGAATCCACTACCTACGATCTTGGCCTCGACTGGACGCCCGCCAACAACCTGAGGATCTCCCCTACGGTGTTCTACCGAAGCTCCCAAAACCTGATCGACTATGCGGTCGTCAATTCCAACAATATCAACAATGCCGATAATCTTCAGGCGGATGCAGAATATTTCTACGCTTCCAATATCTCTGAAAGTGACGTATTTGGGGTTGAATTTATTTCGGCTGTGAACAGCAAGCTTCCATCCAGTGTCACATTGCGGACTGAGGCGGGATACACTTACATCAAAACCACGAGCGACCAAAATACGGTGTCTCGGTATATTGCCAATCACCCTTCTCATCAGCTGGATCTGAATCTCTCGCTGACTAAAGGGGATTTTTCTGTGGAGTCGCTTTCGGAGTTTAATGTCCGTTCGGAGGAAGCCAATGAATTGATCAATGCTGAGGTCCCGGATCAGTATTTCCTCACCAACCTGAAACTGGGTTATAAGCCATTTGGGCAGAATTTCCAGATGTATGCGGAAGTGTTAAATCTGACCGATACCCAGTATCAGGAGATCCTCGGAGCCCCTATGCCTGGCAGATGGATCCTGGGCGGAGTGAAATATAGTTTGTGAGGTTTAGCGAAGTAAGGAGATAGATTTTACTCGTTCCCAAGCTCCAGCTTGGTGAACGTGTTACTCGAAGCTCCTGCTTCATGCTTTTGCTCGAATCAAACAGGGAGCGGCTCGGCGAGGCCGCTGTACGTTCTTAGCTGTTTTGGATCACAAGCGAATCCGGAGAGTCGCGGTACGTTTCTGCACATTCCCAATCATCGGGATCCAATCTCATAATCCAATTGCTATATGGATTTGAGGTTACCTATATTTAGGCCATAGAAATCAGGTATTCATCAACTTAAATCACAGATAATAATGAACGCATTAGATTCAGCCGTACAAAAGAAGATCGACCAATGGCTAAACGGGAATTACGATGAAGACACCAAGACAGCCATCCAACAAAAACTGGATGATGAAAAGTATGATGAGCTGACGGATGCGTTCTATAAAGATCTGGAGTTTGGGACCGGCGGCCTGCGCGGCATCATGGGTATCGGCTCAAACCGGGTAAATAAATATACTTTTGGAATGGCTACACAGGGACTTTCCAACTTCCTGAAAAAGCAATATCCCGATGAAGAACTTAAAGTTGTGATCGCCCATGATTGCCGAAATAACTCCGACACCCTTTCTAAAGTGGTCGCCGATGTATTTACCGCCAATGGCATCAAGGTGTTCTATTTTGATGCCCTTCGCCCAACTCCTGAACTTTCCTATGCCATTCGCGAGCTCGGTTGCCAAAGTGGAGTAATGCTCACTGCCTCTCACAATCCAAAGGAATACAATGGCTATAAAGCATACGGCGCCGATGGCGGACAGCTGGTGGCTCCTTTCGACAAGATGGTGATGCAGGAAGTGCAGAATATTGCATCTGTGGATGATGTCAAGTTTGATGGAAATGATGATCTGATCGAAGTGATCGGGCAAGAAATGGATGAAAAATACCTGGATGAACTTGTGGCTCTTTCCGTATCAAAGGATGCGATAGCGCGACAAAAGGATATGAAGATCGTGTTTTCACCTATTCACGGAACCTCAAGAGAACTGGTACCTGAAGTACTGAAGCGCTACGGTTTTGAAAATGTGATACTGGTTGAGGAGCAGATGACTCCGGATGGCGATTTCCCTACGGTTGAATATCCCAATCCCGAGGAAAAAGAAGCGCTCACCATGGCCCTCGAAAAAGCTGAGCAAACCGATGCCGACCTCGTAATGGCCACCGATCCCGATGCCGATCGTGTTGGAATTGCTGTTCGGGACCTTAGTGGAAAAATGGTGCTGCTGAACGGTAATCAAACCGGATCGCTCATCATCAACTACATGCTGAATACCTGGGATAATGCGGGCAAACTCACCGGAAATGAGTATATCGTAAAGACGGTGGTGACTTCGTACCTGATCGATCGTATTGCTGAAGCCAAAGATGTGGAGTGCTTCAACACACTCACCGGGTTCAAATACATTGGCGAGCTTATGACTGAGCTGGAAGGCGAAAAAACCTTCATTGCCGGCGGTGAGGAAAGCTATGGCTACCTGATCGGCGAGCATGTGCGTGACAAAGATGCGGTGGTTTCCTGTGCAATTATTGCGGAGATGGCTGCCTTCTATAAAGATCAGGGAAGCAGCTTGTATGAAGCTCTTCTGGATATGTATGTGGAGCATGGCTTGTTCCGTGAGAACCTGAAATCGGTGTACAAAAAAGGGAAATCCGGGGCTGAAGAAATTCAAAAGATGATGATGAATTTCCGTGCCACGCCTCCCAAGAAACTGGGTGGCTCTCAGGTGGTTACCGTTAAGGATTATCAGACCTCCAAGGAAAAGAATATTGCCAATGGTGAAGTTTCTGATATCGACCTTCCGAAATCGAATGTATTGCAGTTTATTACTGAAGATGGCAGTATTGTATCCGTGCGTCCATCCGGAACCGAACCTAAGATCAAGTTCTACTGCAGCGTAAATACCAATCTGATGAGCGCCGAGGATTATGGTCCGGCCGCCGCTACAATGGATAAAAAGATCGACGCTATGATAGAGGCTCTTTCTAAGTAGATCAGATCATAGCTTCTTGAAGTATGAAGCAGGAGCTTCGAACTGGCGTACCCAAGCAGGAGCTTGGGTACGAGATCAGGGTGTAATTGGGTAGGAGATAATTGGGGATTTGGGTACTAGTTTTTGAATGTGAAGAGTCACACATGCATGAGTCTGCCTCGCTCCCAAGCTCCGGCTTGGGAGCGTAACCATGGAAGCTCCTGCTTCAAACTCAAGTATTACCCGGAAAACATAGTGATCGGAATCAACCCAGCCCTCCCGTCATAATTCCTCGCCGAAGAATATCTCCAATGGCTCGGCTCGTCAACATATCCTCTTTTAACAGGATTGAAATGTATATAATCCATTTTCTGAGCTACCATTTTGTATGTAAATAACTGCTTTGGATGATAGCTTTCTTCCCATACCTGATGCTCACTTTCTATCTTATGAGACTTTTTTGCCTGCTTTAGTTTATTCAAACTCAGATGATCTTTTTTCTTTTTAAGTGCTTTTATAATTTGATGAGCACTGAATGATTTGAAGTTTCTTATATGCTCTCCCAGATTGGTTCCTTTAGCAATAATATGGATATGATTCTCCATTACTACATAGGCATTCAGTTCAATATTTCGTTCTTCCTGAAGGAATATCAAACCATCTAATATGATCTTGACCAGCTTCGGATTCTTGAACAGCGCTATTTGATTGATCACACTTGAGGTTATAAAATATGGATTATGCTCTTCGTGTATTCTGTATCTGCTTCTTCCCATCTTCTTTTTCTTAGTTAGAGCGATGAGAATGGTATTCCTTACAGATATTTTTAAGTATGAAGCAGGAGCTTCAGAATGGGCGTACCCAAGCAGGAGCTTGGGTACGAGATCGGGGTGTAATTGGGGAGGAGATAGTTGGGGATTTGGGTACGAGTTTTTGAATGTGAAGATGTCAAACATGCATGAGTGCGTCTCGCTCCCAAGCTCCGGTTTTGGAGCGTAGCCATGGAAGCTCCTGCTTAAAACTCGTATTTGGCATAATCAGCATTCTTCAAAAAAATACTGTCCCTCCCTTCTTTACTTTCATATCAAAACATTATTAATTGGAGTTGTAAAAAACATCATTTAATGGAACACAGAGTTCCTTAAAATGTTTTTATAGGTACATATTCATCTGAAAAAATGAAGGAGTTATAAATGAGTGTCGTAAAAAGAGAAATAATTGAACAACTGGTAAGCAAAACTAAGGATGTAAATATCTCCATTTTTATACCGACGCATAAAAAGGGTGAAGAAGGAAAACAGGATTCTATCCGCCTTAAGAATATCATACAGAAAGTGAAAAGTGAGCTTCAGAATCTGGGATGGAAAGAAAACCGAGTAGAAGAACTTTTTAAGGATGTATATGCCAAAACCGAAGAAAACCAGTTTTGGCTGCATCAAGACAAAGGGTTAGCCTTGTATGTGAATGAAGATTATTTCGATTTCTTCAAGATCCCGGTCAGCCCGGAAGAGAATTATTATATCGCTGAAAACTTTTTGATCACCCCGTTGCTGGAACTTCAAAATCATCACGGAATTTATCACGTATTGGTACTTAGCCAGAGCGAAACCAAGATGTTCAAAATTGCTCCGGATGAGACTTTAAAAGTAGAATTTGAGAGTGTACCCACCAGTATGGAAGAGCACCTTAAGTATCATGTGCATGAGCGTTCGGTTCAGCAGCATAGTGGCGCGAGTGGCGGTGGAGCCGTATTTCATGGACAAGGGGGCGAAGATGATGAGAATAACAAAGAATTGGAGTTGTTCTTAAAGCACATTGAGAACAAAGTGACTAAATACCTGAAGAAGGAAAATGGCCCTCTTATACTTGCAGGCCCGGATAAACTGGTAGCCTACTATCGCAAGGCGAACAAATATTCAAACCTCCTGGATGAAGCCCTCACTGGTAATGCTGACGCTAAATCAGTGAAGGATATTGAAGATGAGGCCTGGGAGATCGCTCAGGAGTATTTCCGGCAGGATATTGATAGTGATATTGAGCGATTCAACAACCTGCAACAGAGCGAACTAATCTCAACAGATATTGCGGAGATCGTAAGCAGTGCCTATTTCGGAAAAGTAGACACCTTGTTTGTACCGATGGGTTTCCGGCAGTTTGGTGCTTTTGACCCTGAAGAAAATCGGGTTGAAATATCGGATAAACTAAACGGACAAACCGTTGACCTGATCAATTTTGCCGCTGTTTCAGCATTACGCACCGGAAGCACGCTATATGGACTTCAGCAATCTGAGGTTCCCAAAAACTCTGGGTTAGCTGCTATTTACCGCTATAAATCTTAAAACAATAAAAAATCCGGTTCCGGAGAAACCAAGACTTTAAGAAGATCAAAACTGATCAAATCAAAGCCTGCCGGAACCGGTTTTTCTTTATTTCCTTTTTACAGGCAAGGTGATATCGAATTTACATCCCTTACCCTCATCTGAAGTAACTTCGATCTTACCTTCCATTTTATCCACCAAGTGCTTCACTAAAGAAAGTCCAAAACCATAGCCTACTTCTCCATCAGTTCCGTTGCTGCTTTTTGCCTCTCCCTCAAGTATATCGTTGATCTTCTTCTCTGAAATACCCTTTCCAGTGTCTTTGACTACAAAAAGTAAATGAGAAGCCCCTTGGTCATTTTTAGCGAATTCCTGACGAACCATCACCATCCCCCCTTTTGGGGTAAACTTGATTGCATTTGAGATCAGGTTTCCGACGATCTGCAGTATCTTATTTTTGGGAAATGGAATACCTTCATTTTCTGAATGATTTGCTATAGTCAGGTCAATATCTTTAGAGGCAGCCTGAGGAGTATATAGCTGTTCCAGCTTCTCTTTCAGGGTGTTTAAATTGAATTCGTTCTCAGAAGGGATCCGTTCTTGTTCCTCTTTATTTTTACTCAGAATTTCATCAGCAAGTTCTAATACCGATTCGCCTCCTTTTCGAATCAATTCAGCAAGCTCCAAAATCTCTTTCATCTTGTTATCGTCGCCTTGGTCTTCAATGATCTGAGCTAGTCCGATTATACCGCCAATTGGACCTCGAAGATCGTGGCTCAGTTTTCTCTTGGATTCATTAGCCTCTGTGATCTCCTTTTTCATATCACTCATTACCTTCAGATCAAACAGCCGATTTACAATCTCATCAGCAATTATCTTAAGCATCTCTACCTTTTCAGGAGTCAAATGCTTGGAGTCATCGTCCAACACACAAAGAGTTCCAATATTATTTCCATCGTCAGTCTTTAAAGGAATTCCATAGTAAAACCTTAGTTTGGGATCCTTTCGGACGTAGTCTTTTTCTTTGAAGCGATTATCCCTGCTCAGATCTTTAATTTCCAAAGGTTCATCGCCCACGATTGTATACTGGCAAACCGATTCCTCTCTGGGTGTTTGATCTACCGGCAACCCATAATTGGCTATTGACCACTGTGTAAAAGAGTCGATAAGATTGATTAATGAAATATCGGTACCGGCTACTTTTGCAGCCAGTTTTGTCAGATCACTGAAATGTTCATCCAGACTTGAGTAATCAAGGTCTAGTTCAGATAACTCTAAAACTCTCTCAAATTCTTTCTCGGGAATAGGGTTGAGTACACTGGTTTCCATAATGCGCCTCACGTATTTTATTTTTAAAGAGTATTAATATTAAAATATTTTAATATTTAAGCAACGCATTTACTCTCCCCTCATTCTATATAATATCATGTAGCTATAGGTATGGTAAACGAGCAGGTATGGAATCCGTACTGAATCTTGCGTCTGCTTTACTTCAGCTCAAAGATCTTTCCGGCTCTCTGCAATACCAGATCTTCCATCTCCAGCTGAAGTAATTTTACCAAAAGCTGACTCGTGTTGAGCCCCACTTCCTCGGCAAGGTCATCGACCTGACGGGCTTTTTCTTCGAGGATCTCGCAGATCTTTACCGACATTTCATCGAGCTCTTCGTCTCTCCAGTTTGGTTTATTACTGGCCGACTCCTCATGGACTTCATCAGAATACGCTACGGGCAGTTCCTCAAAGATATCATCCACGGTTTGAACCAATTTTGCAGCTCCCCGCTTGATCAGGTAATTGCACCCCGTACCCGATGCATTGGTAAGCGGATGAGGCACGGCAAATACTTCCCGGTTTTGATCCAGACCGAGGTCAGCGGTGATCATACTACCTCCCTTTAGTCCCGATTCTACCACCAACACTCCGAGACTCATTCCACTAACAATGCGATTTCTGACCGGGAAATTACCTGCATCAGGTTTGGCGCCCAACGGAAACTCGGTGATCACAGCCCCTCCCGATTTCACGATCTGATTGGCCAGGTCCGCATTCTTTTGGGGATAGAGGTTATCGATCCCTGATCCCAATACCGCAACGGTTGGGGCATTATGTTCCAGCGCTGTTTTATGAGCAATGGCATCAATACCATATGCCAGTCCGCTGAAAATACAAAGTCCTTCTTCAGCTAATTCGCCTGTTAATTTTTTGGCCATATTACGTCCATAGGGAGATGTATTTCGGGTTCCCACCACGGCCATTCCCGGTTTGGACAAAGACTCCGGATTCCCCTTCATCCAAAATAAAACCGGCGGGTCGTAGATCTGCTTTAGCAGTGGGGGATATTCAGGATCGACCAGGGTGATGATCTCAGATCCATTCTTCTCCGTCTGCGTGATGATCTCATCCACTTTATCCCAATCATCAAAAGAAAGCAAAGACAATGCGGATGCCTCTCCGATTCCTTCTACCGCCCTGAGCTCTCTTTTGCTCAGGCTGAATATTTTTTCCGGTTCATCAACGTGCCTGATAAGATTGAAAACACGCCGGCACCCAAATCCCGGTATAATTGAAAGCGCTACAAGTACCCTAAGTTTCTTCCTGTTGTTTTGCATCCTGAATGTACTCCCATAATTTTTCCTTAAGCTCGTCAACACCATGACCAGTGGCTGACGAAATAGGAATAACGGGAATTTCATCATCAAAGTGAAGTTCTTCTTCCAGCTCAAACCCTTGTTTTAAATCCATCTTGGTGATAGCAAGCACCCGGGGTTTGTCCAGCAGATCTTTTCGGTACGACTTCAGCTCATTCAGCAACGCATTGTATTCATACTCAATATCGGTCATACAACTCACCATGAACAGCAACACATTATTGCGTTCAATATGGCGGAGGAATTGAATTCCAAGTCCTTTGCCTTCGTGTGCTTCTTCTATAATTCCGGGAATATCGGCCATCACAAAGCTTCGGTAATCCTCGAATTTAACCACTCCCAGGTTGGGCTCCAGCGTGGTAAACGGATAATCAGCAATTTTCGGTTTGGCATGAGAGAGCGCAGAAAGCAGCGTACTTTTTCCGGCATTTGGAAAACCAACCAGTCCCACTTCGGCGATCAGTTTCAATTCCAGCTCAACAACCCGTTCTTCTCCGGGTTTACCTTCCTGAGCATGCTGTGGGGTTTGGTTTGTGGAGCTGCGAAAGTGCCAGTTTCCAAGTCCACCTTTGCCCCCCTTAGCTATCACCATTTTTTCTTCGTGTTCGGTGATCTCTCCCAAACGCTCCTTGGTATCGGCATCAAAAATAACCGTCCCAAGTGGCACTTCCAGGATCTCATCCTTGCCGTCAGAACCGGAACTACGCTGTTTCGATCCATTTTCTCCGTGACCTGCTTTAATGTATTTGCGATAGCGAAGATCGAGGATTGTGTTCAGTTGTTCATTTCCAACCAAGACCACATCACCGCCTTTACCACCATCACCACCATCAGGACCTCCTTTAGGCACGTATTTTTCCCTTCTGAAATGAGAGGCTCCATCGCCTCCTTTTCCAGCAGTTACATAAATTTTAGCGTAATCAGCAAAGCGCATTGTAGGATTTTTTATTGATGAATGATGATTTATGAATGGTTCCAAACGCCCGCGCTGGAACCAATGTTTTACAGATTTTCTAAAATAAAATCCGTCATTAACTGATAAAGATGCTTTTTGGTGTTGCCGCCGTAGATACCGTGATTCCGGTTTGGGTAGATCATGGTTTCAAAATCCACATCCTCGGCAACCATGGCATCTATCATTTCAATGGTGTTTTGGAAATGCACATTGTCATCTCCGGTTCCATGAACGATCAGGTAGTTCCCCATGATCTGCCCGGCTTTCTTTAAAGGCGATCCGGCGTTATACCCTTCTGGATTGAGTTGCGGGGTTTGCATAAATCGCTCGGTGTAAATGGTATCGTAAAAACGCCAGTCGGTAACCGGAGCAACGGCAATTGCGGTAGAAAAAACATCATTTCCTTCAGCCAGAGACAATGTAGACATATAGCCGCCATAACTCCATCCCCAGATCCCAATGCGGTCTGCATCCACATGCTCCATTTCAGCCATCTGCTTAGCTACCGCAATTTGATCTTGCGTTTCCAATACTCCAAGCTGCTTGTAGGTTTGGTTTTTGAATTGGCGTCCACGTGCGCCGGTTCCCCGGTTATCCACAGAGACAACCATATAGCCCTGATTGGCAAGATAATGATGCCAGATAGCCCGGTCCCGGCTTTCAAAATTTCTTGTCACGGTTTGACTTCCCGGCCCGCCATACACATACATCAGAACAGGATATTTTTTGGCAGAATCGAAGTCGGTGGGTTTCAGGACAAATGCGTTTAGGGTAGTTCCATTTACATCAAAAGTCGTGAATTCCTTCTCGATGTAGTTGTACTCCGTTATCCGTTCCTGCAAAGCCTTGTTGTCCTCAATGGTCCTAACTTCTCGTCCATTCTTTCGGTGTAAGGTAACTTCAGGAGCAGAATAAAAATCAGACCAGGAATTGATATAATATTTAAAGTCCCGGCTCATGTTTATAGAGTTCCAGCCGGCTTTAGTGGTAAGTTTCTTCTTTCGTTTTCCATCTACCCGAACGCTGTATAGATGTCGCTGTAAAGGAGATTCTTCCGCGCTCACATAAAACACCCGATATTCTCTGTCGTCGTGCCCGATCAGTTCCGTAACGTCCCATTCTCCATTGGTGACCTGCTGAATTTCCTCTCCCTCCAGGTTATACAGATATACGTGATTGTATCCATCCTTCTCACTGGTGGTAATAAACTGCTCGCCATTGCTCAGAAAGATCAGGTTATCATGCACATCAATCCAGGTATCACTTTCTTCGGTGAGGATAGTACGGGTTGAACCGGTCACTACATTCGCGAGCATCAGGTCTTGTTTATTTTGAAGGCGATTCATTCTTCGGATAGCCAGCACGTCATTATCTCTCGTCCAGTTAATGCGTGGGATATACTGATCCGTCTCCTCGCCCACATCCATGGTCTTTGCCTCTTCGGACTCCAGGTGATACACATGAATGGAAACAACGGAATTCTGCTCGCCTGCTTTGGGATATTTGAACCTGATCGGCTCCGGATACAACTCGCCCCATTCCGTCATAAAAAACTCTTTTACCCGCTCTTCATTGAATTTATAGAAGGCGATGCGATCCCCTTCCGGCGACCAAAACCACGCTTTTGCAAAGCCAAATTCTTCTTCATACACCCAGTCTGCTGCACCGTTGATGATCTTATTGAACTCACCATCACTGGTGATCTGCGTTTCCTGTCCCGTACTCAGATCTACCCAAAACAAATTGTTTTCCCGAACAAAGGCTGCCCGGTCTCCTGCCGGCGATAATTCTGCATACTGTTGCTTTTCTTCGGATTGAGTGAGTTTGGTAAGTTCATCCGAATCGCGATCATACACATAGTAATTCTCGCGGGTGCTCCGCCGCCAGATCTGCTCCACATCAGTTTTCAGAAGGATCTTGGATTCATCCGCAGAAAACTGATAACCCTGTATGCGAATGGTGTCGCCTTCTGCATCGGTAAATTGGTTACCATCAAACAACAAACGCTCATTTCCATTTACAATATTGTAGCGAATGATCCGGTTTTCAGCGGTAGCCGTGTAGTAGTTACCATCGTTCATCCAGCGTACATTCTCTATATTCTCCGGTGCAAAAGTCCCGTCAAAAAGATGTTCAAATTCGATCGGTTTTTTATCCTGGGCTACTGCGGTTAAAGAACATGCAACCAGAAAAAGAACAGATAGCTTTAATGCTTTCATGACGATTTAATTTGGGGTTAAAACAAGAAAAGAATGCCCTTTGGCATTCTTTTCAGAGATGAGAAGTTCAGATCAGTTCTTATGGAGAACCAGCTTCAATAACTTGGTGAGTTTAGATTTCATCATGGTTCGTGGCACAATGAAATCCAGGAAACCGTGCTCCAGTAAATATTCTGCTGTCTGGAATCCTTCGGGCAGGTCCCGGCCAATGGTCTGACGTATTACACGCGGACCTGCAAACCCGATCAAAGCGCCGGGTTCTGCAATATTGAAGTCACCCAGCATGGCATAACTTGCGGTCACACCTCCGGTTGTTGGGTCGGTCATGTATGAGATGTAAGGCACCTTAGCCTTTTCGAGCTGAGCCAGTTTGGCGGATGTTTTAGCCATCTGCATAAGGCTGAGCACACTTTCCATCATACGAGCTCCCCCGGTTTGGGAGATGATGATCAGCGGAATTTTGTTTTCACGGGCATGATCGATGGCTACTCCAAGTCGCTCACCTACTACTGAACCCATACTTCCTCCGATGAACGAAAAATCCATACAAGCCACAACCAGATCAAGCTTATTCATTTTACCAACTCCAACACGGGCGGCATCACTTAATCCTGTTTTATTCTGATATTCGTCTAATCGGTCTGCGTACTTTTTACGGTCCTCAAACTCCAGCGGATCAGTAGGCTGAATTTCCTGCCCCAATTCCTTGAATTTCCCATTATCAAAAATGATCTCGAAATACTTCTCACTTCCAATTCTGAAATGATAGCCACTCAGTGGGTCAACCCAAAGATTATCCTCCAGCTCGCGCTTATGGATGGTTTCGCCGGTAGTTGGAACTTTGATCCAAACACCTTCCGGCATCTCTTTTTTGGTATCAGTTTGGATATTTTCGTCTTTTCTTTTAAACCAGGACATAGACTTTGTTTTGTGAATTTTCAGACCTGCAAAATAAAGATTAATGCAGTTAATTCTGAATCTGTTTTTAGCAGGTTTTGCTGTTGAATCATCGCATCGTCGTACTCGTTCCGAACGGCTCGTTCGGAATGCCCAATAGAACCAATGGTTCCAAATATTTAATGACCTGGTTCAAGCGTCCACTTGGAACTCGGTGGAATTCAACATATTTGCCATCATTCAACATCGCACAAGCGGACGCTTGCGCTAGTACTGGGCTAGTGTTGGGTAAGGGAGGTCCGATGGGTTTAAGATTGGATTGAATTCAACTACTTTTTCACTTTTGTATTATTAACCTGACTGCTGCTCAGGTAATTAGATTCGAGTTCCTCAGCGGTGGTCTGTTGAAAAAAATCATCTCCGGAAGAGCTGTTAAAAAGAGATATTAAGTTGGTGGCCGAAATTTGTTGTTCCTCTATAATGGTAAGGCCGGCTCGCTTTTCTTCATCCAGTCTATCAATTCCCGTTCCTATGATCTGATCTCCATCCTTCAATAAATCATTGATCTCAACCAGTTCCAGGATCTCCGGTTTTGTTATTGGGGTGAGCCGATCTCCTTTCTCAAATTGCTGATGATAGAGATGTTTTCGGCGAGCATTGATCACGGCATGAACCGTACCTTCCTCAGCTGATTGCGCAAATCCAGCCAGCGTATTTCCGGCATAAATATCCACCTTCAACCCAAACAACATTCCCTTAACTGCACTGGCGGCAATTCGTAACCCGGTGTAAGAACCGGGACCTGAACTCACCAGCAAAGTATCCAGGTCTTCCATCTTGAAATTTTGTTCTTCCATCAATTCACGGATGAACAGAAACAGCAATTCCGAATGAGAACCTTTTCGCTCGGTCCGCTTCTCAAAGATCGCTCCTTTGGCATCCTGAAATGAAATCGAACAAATATTGGTGGATGTCTCAATTGCTAAAATCATGGGTAACCCTGATCAATCTTCGCTGTTCACTGTAATAAAATCCGGACTCTCCACCACAAACTGCCAGTTTCCACGATACTGAGCAAAGCGCCCGTAAAACTGAATAGTTTGCTCAGTTCCGGCTATATCAGAAAGCACATTATTGAGACGAAAAGCCGGAGCGTATACATCGTAGGTTATGCCATCTACCACAAAATCGTAATCAGAAGTAACGGTTGCGGTGGCTCGGACATATTCATCATAAAAAGCGGGATTACTGCGTGGGTCTTCGGCAGTAAATTCTTCCTCCGTAATAAAATCTTTGGGCAAAGAATAAGCGACCTCTATCGGCTTCCAGTTTTCGTCATCGTTTACTGAGAAATTGGTGTATGCTACTTCATCATCTGCTACTCGAAATTTCAAGGAGATGGGTAAGTGATCTGAATAGCCGCTGCCTGAAAATGTAGAGCTCCACCGTTTTGGCTCTCCTGAAGTGCTGAAGGTGTTAAAGCCAAAATCTCCACGAGAGAAAGAATTGTCCACATACTGAAGTCCTTCATCATCGTACATTCCTGAGGTGATCATCATCTGCATCAACGTGCCCCATTTGCCACGGTAGGTATCCGAGCCGCGCTCCCCGATCGGAAAATCATACCAAAGATTGTACACATATTCTGTGTTCCCATCTGCTACCCGTTCTTCATCTCCGGTAGACCTCAGGATGTCATTTACTGCAGTTTTCTCAAAATCATACCGGTGACTTTGGTTGTAATCACTGTTAAAATCTCCGGCCAGTACGATATCAAGATCGGGATCTTCCGCTAAAAGTTCATCAAGTCGGGCACGCAACACTTCTGCATTTTGGTGACGAACCTGCTCCATCTCCCACGATCCTGCGCCAGATTTCCAGTGATTGTTGAACACCACCAGCTCATGTCCTTGTACATTGATCCAGGTCTCAAGAATTGGTCGGGCACGAACCAGGTGATGGATCTTTGTTTTCTCATGAGCGATCGGGAACCGTGAATACGTCACTGTTTTTTGAACCGTCTCAGGCTCACCATCTTTTCCGATCCTGCTCTTTCCAGCCGACATCTCGTAGTTCCACATTCCTTCTTCTGTCATGCCTTTGAGTAGCAATAATTCAGAAGGCAGATCAGCGATCTTTTCATTGAAATCTTCCCCCAGCATGTTCTCAAGTGTTGTGGACTCATATTTCTCGAGGAAATCCTCTGCAGATTGTTCATCCCCCTGCGTAAAATCACTTTCTATCTCCACCATGGCAAGCACATCAGGTCCTTTACCCTCGTTGTACTGCTTCAAAACCCGAACGGCATTCTGGATCTTCGTTAGGATATCTTCTTTGGTATAATGCGGATTTCCATCTTCATCGGTTGGCCGGTAATCGTCATAGATAGCGACCCCATCTGCATCAAACAGATTTTCGACATTGTAGGTGACCAGTGTATAGGTGTCAGATGTAGTATCCTGAGCAAAAGACAGGATTGAATACAGCAGGCAAGAAACGATCAAAAAGAGTTTTTTCATAAGAAATGAAGTAAGAATTAAGTAAAAATTTTACGCAGTCAACCCCGAGGTGACTTATCGGAGCTCATTAAGCACTAATTGTCCTTTATTGAAGATACCAACGGCGCGGCCTTTCAGCTTCGTATCCAGGTAAGGAGAGTTTTTCGATTTTGAACGCACGTTTTTCGGAGTGAAGGTCCATTCTTCATCGGTATTGAAAAAAGTGAGGTTGGCTTTGGCTCCTTCTTTCAGTTCAGGAATATCCAGGTTCAGGATCTCTCTTGGTTTGTATACCAGCTTGTCCATAAGCTGTTGCAGATCCAGTTTTTTGGTCTGAAAGAGTCGCTTGTTGGTGATGGACCAGGCCGTCTCCAGTCCGATGATTCCATTGGGAGCGTAAATGAATTCCACTTCTTTTTCTTCAATGGCATGCGGGGCGTGGTCGGTACAAATGGCATCGATGGTTCCATCCACCAACCCTTCTACCATAGCATCCACATCTTCCTGCGTTCTAAGCGGTGGATGCATTTTGAAATTCGTATCAAAGTGTTGCTTCTCGATCTCCTCATCGGTCAGGTCAAAGTGATGAGCACAAACTTCCGTGGTCACGTTAATTCCTTTTTTCTTTGCCCGACGCACTAAATCGACCGCGTTTTTGGTACTGATATGCGCTACATGAATATGTCCTCCGGTGTATTCCGCCAGCATGATATCGCGAGCGATCATCACTTCTTCGGCAATTCCGGGCGTTCCATCCAGCCCCAGGCGAGTGGCTACTTTGCCTTCGTTCATGTGTCCGGGCCGTGAAAGCTCCAGGTCCTCCTCATGATTGATAACCGGCAGCCCCAACATAGAAGAGTACTCCAACGCCACACGCATAACTTGTGAATTGTACACGGGATCACCGTCATCACTGAATGCCACCGCACCACCTTCTTTCAGGTCGGCCATTTCAGCAATGGATTCACCTTTACGCTCTTTGGTTACACAAGCGATCGGGTGAACATCTACCGGCAGGTCCTGCGCTTTTTTGATAATGAATTCTACCACATCACGGGTGTGAATGGCCGGCTTGGTGTTGGGCATACAAGCCACAGCGGTGAAGCCTCCGAAAGCAGCTGCTTCACAACCGGTTTTAATGGTTTCTTTATGCTCAAAACCGGGTTCACGCAAATGAATGTGCATATCCATCCAGCCGGGCGAAGCATAAGCTCCTTTGAAATCGTGGGTTTCTTCGTCTTTGCCAGCTTTCAATCCGGAGCCAATTTCTTTAATAACGCCCTCCTCAATGCGGATATCAACAGTGTCTTTACCTTTGTGAGAGTTGCTTACGGGCTTTACATTTTTGAGGAGCATGGATGTAGTTTTGAGCGTTTACGTTCGCCCGCAAATATACCGCCTTTATCCAATAAACCACAAAAGGACTGTGATGGTTTTGATGATTGGGATGTACTGTGATTTTCTTTGAGAAATGAATTTCTCAAAAGGTTGACTTCGTCTTAGTTCTTAATCGCAATATAATCGCCTTCGAATTCAGCCTGGAGTTCTTCTTTGTGTTTGATCTGTGCTTTCAGCGTGATGCGGGCCTTGCCAAACCGAGCGAACATTTCCCGGAATTGCTGTAGTTTTTCTTTTTCGGGGATGATGAGTTCGGAGGTAAAATCAGAGGTAACCGGTTTCAAATAGTTGGTAGAGCTTTTACCAATAACGATGCGGGGAATCGGGTCCGTTTCATCAAACAACAACCGCAAATACGACCACCCGGTGGTGATCAATAAACTGCTGATACTTCCTCCAAAGGCCGTGGACCGATGGTTAATGTTATTTGTCAACGGCGCCTTGAATTGCACTCCTTCCTTCGAAAACTCCACGACCTCCACGCCCAACGCTTTAGTGATGGGAATATGTTTGTAGAGGTATTCTTCGATCTCAGTTTTCGTCATAGCAAATGCCAACTTACCTGCTTTCTACACAATCAGAGCATTCCACCCATTCTTCTTTGGGAATGTGTGCTATGGCTGCCGGACTGTTCCCTTTTTCAAACACCGGTTTGAATACGATATTCCCTTCCTCATTCTCATTTCCACAGGAATGACAATTTACATTGTGGTCGGTTCGGGCCATCGTGTATCCGGTGATCACCCAGCCATCGTGTCCCTGATGGGCGGCCAGACTTTCGAGAGCAGCGCGTACTGTTTGGGATTTGTTACCCTCATAGAATTTTTCGGCAAGCTTATTCAGCAATTCTACCGTTCCGTTGTCAAGGGTGAAATTAAGTCGTTTCATGCGCTCCCTCCTTCTTGAAATAGGTTTCTTCGAGTGGATGATGGTGATGAGTATCGTTGCTGCACGTTTGGTGATGACGATAATTGTACCAGTGTCCGGCAATCAAAAGTATGCTCCCAACAAGAGTGGCAACCGTCTCAAAAACCTCTCCCAACACATAATCACCGATCAGCCATCCGGCAATTATAAGAGCAAATCCGGACGATAAGAACCAAACAATTCGCTTGTTAAAATGACTGCGACGGACGGCATAAAAAATAGTTGGCGCGATCAATATCGCAAAAATGGGGTGAAGCCAATGTTCCACAGCTAATGCGGCAGGACTCAAAGGCAGCACGGCAATCACTACTGGCACAAACAAGCAATGAATGGCACAAAGGGCAGATAAGCTCAATCCCAGTTTATCCCATATAACTGAAATCGAAATATTTTTCTCTGACAAATTATTAAAGTGTGGTGTGAATTTTAGTGTGTATAAATATACACACCATTTGCACACGAATGCAATGGATCTTTTATATCATTGAATTTCAATCCTTCTTACCTTTGATATGAATTTTAATTCCGACCTCAACACATAGCATGTCCGACAGCCAAATTCCTTTTTTGTTTGATATTCCCTCCGTATCGCAGCTCACGGATAAGATCAAGAACATCCTGGAGCAGAATTTTGTGGATATACTGGTGGAAGGAGAAACCAGCAATGTAAACCAAAGCAGGAACGGTCATTATTATTTTACGTTGAAGGATGCCGATGCATCACTCCCTTGCGTAATCTGGCGCAGTACGGCGCAACGACTTGATATCAATCTCACCGACGGACAGCAAATTGTGGTGGGGGGAGATCTTCAGGTGTATGCACCGCATGGCCGGTATCAGATGATCGTGAGTTTGGTACAGCAGGCGGGCATCGGAAAGCTGCAGCAGGCCTTTGAAAAGCTGAAGGCCAAGCTAAAAGCAGAAGGCCTTTTTGAAGATCACCACAAAAAGCCCCTTCCAAAATTCCCGGAGAATATTGGAGTGGTGACTTCCGCTACCGGAGCTGCTTTTCAGGATATCCGTTCAACCCTTGAAAAACGATGGCCACTGGCAGATGTGAAATTATATCATGCTTCTGTACAGGGCGTGAATGCCGCGCCGGAGATCGTAAAAGGCATCGAATATTTTTCCTCCAACAAAAATGTAGATGTGCTGATCATTGGTCGGGGCGGTGGTTCGCTGGAAGACCTGTGGCCATTCAACGAAGAAGCTGTGGCTCGGGCTGTTTTTGCCAGTGAAGTTCCCATCATCAGTGCGGTGGGACACGAAGTCGATTATTCCATCTCTGATTTTGTAGCCGATGGTCGGGCCGCAACACCCACACAGGCCGCCGTGATGGCCGTTCCTGATATCAACGAGATCCGTTTTCTGGTGGAAGATCATACGCGAAAACTGGAGCAGCATACTTCGGGAGCCATAGAATTGTATAAGGATAAAGTATCGAACCTCGCCAAATCTCATGCGCTTCAGGTTGTGAAGCAGAAGATCGAATCGGCTCATTCCAAAGTGAATCGTTTGCAGCAAACGCTGGGACATCGCACCACCACCCTGATCCGAAATCACAAAGACCGACTTACCGAGCTGAATCACATCCTGGATATGAAAAACCCCAATGAACCGCTCGAAAAAGGATTTGCAAGAATATGGCAGGGAGAGAAATGGATCCGGTCAACAAAGGAATTCGACAACGCTTCCGGATTTGACATAGAATGGAAAGATGATAAGGTTTCTTATGAAAACTAATACTTCGATCACTGTTTTAGGCGCCGGTGTTTCCGGTCTCACCACAGGAATTGTTCTGGCTGAAAACGGATATGATGTTCAGATCATCACCAAAGACCTTCCCCACGAAACAACCTCGGCGGTAGCCGCTGCTATATGGTTTCCCTATGAAGCCTATCCCGAAGACAAGGTTTCCAGGTGGAGCAGCGAGAGTTTTCAGGTTTTCGAGCAACTTGCTAAGATTTCGGAGAGTGGCGTTTCTTTCATCCTTTTTACGGCTTATCTCGATACGTTTGAGAAACCGTGGTGGCTGGAGGCTTTGCCCGAATCTCACCTTTTAAATGATTGGGAAAAAAGTCCAGTCAATGAACATCACCGTGGATATAAGATGAATGTCCCGCTGATGGAAACACCGATCTACCTGAAATATCTGTTACGGCGTTTTCTGATTGCAGGAGGTGACGTGTCCCAAAAAGAGATCAACAGGCTCGCCGAATTGAATTCGGATCAACTCATCATAAACTGTACGGGACTTGGAGCACGCTACCTCTTTGATGACAAGCATGTTTTCCCTATTCAGGGGCAGGTGTTGAAGGTTGAGCCGGATGCTGACATCTCGGGGATATCAACCGAATACCCCATGGGAGAGCACGGAGATGAAATGGCGTATATCATTCCCCGGCGGGATTGTATTGTGTTAGGCGGGTCTGCAAGAAAACACGAATTCACCATGACCCCGGACGAAGAACTCACAGAGAGGATCATTAAGTACTGCGCCTCATTTCAACCCAAAATTGAAGGATTAAACGTACTGGAAACGACCGTTGGATTACGGCCCGGCCGGTCAGAAATTCGGGTTGAAAAAGATCCCCATTTGCCGGTGATCCACAATTACGGGCATGGCGGCGCGGGCTATACGGTTTCCTGGGGATGCGCTCATGAAGTACTTAACATCTTGCAAAACGATCTTGGATAGATTTGATCCTCAATTAAACCACAAAGGTGCAGGAAAAAACTTTAGTCTTCATCAATTCTTTATCTGGGCATTCTATTCTCCTGAGAAATCAGGAGGAATTATGTGTCTTTATACTGTTACCGCTCAAAATTTTGATCTGAATCCTATTCCCTGCGTTGATCTTCAAAATCCGACCAATGGTAAATATTTCCAGTACAACAAGAATTGGATCATGGCGCGATTTAAGGAAGGTTTGACTATTAAAATGCTGGATACACCCACTACTTCTTTTATAGAATATGTACCCGCAGAGTCTTCCTGGCGCGGGATTTTAGCTCCCGGATATACCTTTATTCATCACTTATTTGTGGAAGAGGATGATGCCGATCACCAGTTGAAGTCTGAGCTCCTGCGATGCAGTGAACAAGACAGTAAGGATACCAACGGAATGTTGACCGTACTGGATCATACTAATATTGAGACGCTTGCTCCTTTTTATGAAATGCATGGTTTCAGTGAAATAGCTCACCTTCCCGGCTTTGTGCTTATGGGCAAAAAGTTCATAGAATCGGCTAAAGTCCCAACTTTTGCACTATCTGTTTACGAATATTCGCACGATAAATCACACGATGTCATCATTTCCTATGCCGACCAAAGTGAATTCATCCTATACTATCTCTACCGGATGAAAATGGAGTTCGAACGGCTTGGGTTTCAGGTCAAGATGAGGAAGCTTGAATCCATTTCTGATGCCCGCCAGTCGGGTTCACCCTACGGTACCCTGGGTATTTTCCTTGACGGTGAATTTCTGTCGCATCGCTTGATGAATGAAACACAGATCGAGGAACTGATCGGCACTTTAGATCTTAACGAGATGTATCCGGAAGTCCACAACCTGTATGATGCCCCACACCATCGCTCATTTTACTGAAAACTATTTTAGTAGCCGTGCAGCATAGTCCATAACTTTGAGCCTGGAATTATTTAAGCTCTACCCTCGTATGGCCGATAACTAGTCTGTTCCAGGAAACTTAATCTTCAATATAAACCCAATTATGAAATTCAGATCTCTACTATTTTTATTGATCACCCTTTTAATAGGATGGGAAACAAACGCCCAATCCAATGAAAACCTGTCCTTCAGCGGAGATGCACGCTTTGCTTATCTCGGTTCAAGTTCTGAGCCGGGCGACCTTTTTGATGGAAACTCCTTTTTGCGCGTTCGCGTAGGTGGCAATTATACTTTTAATGAAAACAGCAGCTTTACTGCCCGACTGGCTACCACTCAATCAAATGATTTTCCTGCCGTTGATTTTGCAATTGCCCCGGAAGGAGGAGGTATTGATAACGGAACCATCGCCATCGATAACTTCTACTATCGATACAAAAACGAAGAATGGGATGTGAAAGTTGGGCGTTTCCAGTACAATTCAGCCGTGAAAAGTAATGCCGGCAGAAGCATTTTCCGGTTCCAAAGTAACAATGTGAACAATCACTGGAGTGATGGTTTTCATGCCAAAAAATACCTTAACGACGAATGGTTTGGGGAAGTTGTTGGTGAATATCAGAACCGCGGAAACACCTCCTATACTTACAGAAGTCTTCTCAATTTTGGAAATAATGAGCACAATGTAGCTGCATATATAGGAGCACAAAATCATACTCGGGATGATAATGGTTTCATTCAGAAAGGATTCGGTCTTTTTGTAGCTCCTGATGCTTTCCTGAAACCGGATGGATATTCCACTTATGCCGGATTGTTAGCACAACTGGTACACGATACTCCCGTTGAATCTTTTCAAGGCGGAAGTTTCCGAATTGCAGCCGAAGCAGGACAGAATGTAAATGCAGCAGAATTTGGTGATGGTACTATTCTCAACCTCTCTTTTGGAGTCAACAATTTTGCAGATCAGCATGAGATCATGATCGAGTTCACAAAAATTGGAGCCGAGTGGCAAACTGCCAACGTATATGCCCCCAATGCAGATGAGATGGAAATCCGTTACCGCTACTTCTTCTCTAAGAAATTTAATATCGATTTCCGATATAGAATTCGTGACTCCCGTTACGACTTTGTTGATACTAACTACAACGCATTTGCCAGAGCAACCTATAAGTTCTAAGAAATTTATTTTCTGAAATGAAAAGCGGAGCCTTAGCTTAAGGTTTCCGCTTTTTTTATGCTTGAAAACGTTGGCCACATTCAGATCTCCGACTTCGCGGGGATGACGGAATTGTGGAGGCTTTTGAGCTGGCTTCAAGCTACCCGTTCCAAAAAAACGCTTACCCGAAAGCACACTAATAAAGAACCTGCGAGCGTACGAATGTTCCTCGCAGCGTTCGGCGGAGCAACTCTCGATCTCAAAACCACCAATAGAAAAGACATTCCCGCGCAAGCGGGAATCTAATTATCACCACAAATTCACCTGTTGACTACTAAAAGAAAATTACATTTCGGCTCCGTCTTGCCTCTCTCAAGAAGATGCCTCTTCCTTGGGGTAACACCCAAGTACCTTCAACTCCTCTGCTTTTTCCTGTAGTTCTTCCAGTCCGGCCGCTACTTCCGGGTCTTCCGTATTGCCATGTATATCCAGATAAAAAGAGTATTTCCAGGGCTCATTCATGCGGGGACGTGATTCCAGCTTACTCATATTGATCTTGTGCTTATGTAACACATTCAGGCATTCGATCAGAGAACCTTCGTCGTTCGAAGTCACCATCATCAGGGAGATCTTGGCGGGTATCTGCAGGTCAACACTTACCGGTGTTTTGGAAGCCACCACAAAGCGCGTATAATTTTCACTCTGGTTGGCGATGTCATGTTCAATTACATGCAATCCATAAAGATCAGCGGCATGGGCTCCGGCAATGGCTGCCTGGGTGATGTCTCCATCTTCCAGTACTTTTTTTGCCGACATCGCCGTATCTAGGTACGATTCCACTTTACAGCGGGGAAGCCTGGAGAGGAAGCTTGAGCATTGCGCAATAGCCTGCGGGTGAGAAAGTATTCTGCGGATCTTGGTGACATCTACCTGTTCTACCGCCATCAGACAATGCACCACTTTCAGGATCTCCTCGCCTACAATATGTACATTTTCATTTCCAACAATATCGTAGGTATCGTTGATGGAGCCCGCCGTGGTATTTTCGATGGGAAGAATAGCATAATCCACTTTCTCGTCCATAAGCGCCTGCGCGGCCTGTTGGAAAGTATCGAAACCAATGGCATCTACCTTGGCATAGCGCTCGCTAAAGTGACGAATGGCTGCCTGCTGACTATACGCTCCATCTGTTCCCTGATAGGAAACCCGGATCGCATCTCCATTCGATCTTTCATTTTGATGATCAACCAGGGAATGGGTTTGAAAGCGAACCGAATTAGTGATGATCTCCCGGAAAAGATGCTCCGCAAAATAGCGATCTAGCCCAACCTCATGAGCCAGGTCCCGGATACGGTTCAACAGCTGTTCCTCCCGCTCCAGGTCTCGAATTCCCTTTTCATTCTTCAACTTCAGTTCCGAAACTTCTTTTACCAGATCTTGCCGCTGGGCAAGGGCTTTCAGGATGTTCCGGTCTATCTCATCCAGCTTTTTGCGGATGGAATCTAAATGGTCTGTCATAGTATGCTATTAAATGAGTGAGTACCGCAAAGTAGTGATTGTATCCCGGAAATTGAATAATGGTTTCTGCTATAACTAATTTCGGGTTCCAAGATCTTTTCGTGACACTGGGCGCGTGTATTCTTCAACTAATCTGCGCTTCCACCAATTGCCTGTTTTCTTGTATTCCTCTCTTGAAGTAAACTCATATTGATACAGACGCGAACGAATATACTTTGGAGAAGTCCCTGAAAAGGGATCGTTTTTCAGGAGTTTGAGTGTGGCTTCATCATTTTCAAGCAATTTCCGGAGCAGCGTAATAAACCATGGATTATTTTGATAGGAGCCCATGGCCGCAAACCACATTTGCCAGTCTAACCGGTAGTGGCCGGGAGAAACTTGTGGAGGTCTTTGCGATGGGTCACCCGGTTTACCTTTAAATTCGTACGATCTCCATTCTGTGTCCTCTGAAATGTTTTCATCAGTTGTGCCTTCAATGATGATCTCATTTCGTGTTTTGGTAACGCTGCCAAATGCACCATAGGTATTAACAAGGTGAAGGGGATTGTAATTGAAATTCATTTTCTGATTTTTAGACAACATATTTTGCGTTGGTTTAATGCTCATGATCAACACAATCACGGCCAGGAGGACCACAATACCATTATATACAAGAGGAATTGAAGCTGTTTCAGGAGGTGCTAATCCTGTTAGCTGCGTGATCACACCGTCGCTTAGCGCACTGAAACCAAGTGAGAGCGTCAACCAATTCAACCAGGCATAATTTCCACTTATTATGAGGTAAAACTGTGATAGTATAATAACCCCGGCTGCAATAGAAGCTACCGGTTGTGGAAAGAATAATCCCCATACTACAACCAACTGTACGAAGTGGTTAAAACCAGTTTCCATCTTGTGGTAAGATTCGGGCATCAAATGAAAAAATCTGCTTAAGGGGTTGGGCAACGGTTGAGTCTCATGATGATAATTGAGGCAGGTTAGCTCTCTCCAGCATTGGTCACCCCTCATCTTGATGAGACCGGCTCCAAATTCAACCCGAAACAGCATCCAGCAAAACATCCAGATGACAAGTACCGGAACTGCCATATCAAAGGGCCCGAGAAAAATAGCGAAAAATCCAGCTTCCAATAACATCGACTCCCAGCCAAAGCCGTAAAACGGATACCCAATATTCACAATGGATTGATAAAGCAGCCAAAGCGTGAACCACACCAGCATAGAGAACCAAATGGGCCCACTCTCCGAAATCCCGAACAAAGCGATAATTGATAATGCAACGCCGATCCACGCTATTATGCCAAAAAATTGATCGGAGTAATACCAGTGAAAGATACTTGGTTTTCTTTTGAATGAAATTCGTTTTAACAAATGTGGTGCTGGCATTAGGCCCTTCTCTCCCATCAGCGGGCGGAACTGAGTGAGGGCATTCAGAAAAGCGATCAGGTAGATAGCACCCAGTGAACGTTGAAGTAGAAAACGACTAAACCAGTAATTTCCTTCAAAAAATGTCTCCAGCATAACGCGTTGGCTCACATATTTTTAACCTTTCTTCTATCTGCAAAACACAATTAAGATCAAAAATAATTCAATTTGTCAGAGGGTCGTCAGTCCTCATCTTCTAGCCAGCCGAATCTTCGTTGCAGCGATTTTATGGTAATGGAATGTCGTTCCGTGCCGCGGGTTCCTAATAAAAACCCGACCGGCTTCAGGCTTTCCACATTTTCGCAGATGATCTTGAAGAGTCCCAGGTACGGAATAATGATCAGCATGCCGGGAAGACCCCAAATCATACTTGAGGCAATCAGGGAAAAGATGATCACCAATGGATTTATTTCAACGTAGGAACCGGTGATATTTGGGGTAAGGATATTGTTTTCAAGGAACTGAACGATGAAGAATTGGATCAAAACGGCAAAGGCTAAAGTAGGACTTTGGGTTCCCAGAACAATGATCATTACCACTCCATAACCAAGTATAGTTCCCAGATATGGAATAAGGTTGAAGAGAGCGGCTATCAACCCAAATAAAAGAGCATATTTTACGCCGATCAGGTAGAAGCCAAGGGAATTCAGCCCAAACAAAATAAAACAGACGATGACCAGTCCTTTCAAATACTTTGGCACCACTTCCGAAGCCTGATCAATGATATCCTGAGCTACTTTTTCCTGCTCAGAAGGAATGAGCATGGAAATGAAGTCGCGGAATTTATCCCGATAGAACAGCAACAGAAAAGTGTAAACCGGAAGTAAGCCGATACTGAGCACCGTATTTGTAGTGGCTGTAAACGCCTGGGCCACATACTCTCCGGTTTGACCAATACTTTCGATCCAAGACTCAATGGATTCATTGGATAACCCTGTAAAAGCCGCCAGCGAATCCCGAATAGCCCGCACATTACTCTCAACCTGTTCTTTAATTTCAGATAAATTTTCGGTAAAGGCGGCTGACAATGCGATCAGGGCATACACGATACAGCCTACAAAAGCCATGAAACCTAGTATCACTATAAAATTAGTGAGGATCCTGTTCACATTTTTTTTCTCAAGCCACGATGCATAAGGAAGCAGCAGATAAGCCAGCATTACACTTAAGAAAAGCGGAACCAACAGTGTTCTTGTCAGGATCAATGCAGCCACCAGCAAGAACAGAAATGCCAACCGTATGGTACTGCGTACTAAAAGCGGATACTGTTGCATGGAGTATTTTTGCTGTTAAGGATACAACTTGTGACGGAATTTTTCCTAATTATTAATAGGGATTTAGCCAAGCAATTGTTCCAAAAACGTAGATCGGGCAGCTTGCCCGTTCGTTGTAAATAATTCAACCGTTCTGAATTAACCATGGTCGGGCAAGCTGTCCGACCTACGTGGTGCTTTCAAAACTCACTAAGAAATTCTGGTTTGCAATAAGAGTACTTCCACTTTCTCCATTCTTTCACTAATTCAGCTTTTACCGGATTATTAAGCGTATAATAAATAACCCTTTCTAATTCATTGCTGTCCCTAACCACATAGTCGTAACTCTCCGATTGCCAAAATGGATTTCCTGTCCTCGATAAAGCTCTATTAGCTTCATTGGGCGTGTATGATTTTAGTGAATGCAGCAATTTCGTCACTGGAAAGTCTTCATTTTCCTCTGGATTCATACTTTTTGGATCCGGTAGTTTAAAAACTAAATGAACATGATTGGGCATCATACTGTAAGCATAAAGCTCATATTCCTTACCATCCCTAAAATGAATTGCTTCTTATACAACCTCAGCAACTTCAGTTTGAGCTAACCACGTTGGACCTGTTAAACCTTCATCCAAGAATTCTTCATACTTCTTAAAAATATGCTTATGAATTTTAGCCCGTAGATCGGGCAGCTTGCCCGATCCTGATAAACCAGTGCTAAGCTTTTGAATCAGCAGGTCCCTTTCTCTTTTCAATTTCACTATTGCTTCCTTAGGAAGTGAACCTGCTAACCGAAATGTAACGAAGTACTCAGCCCCATGCGGTTGCCAATGCGGAAGATTTCGGCGATAGAAATTCATCTTTTTATGTTTTACACCCTGTTCTTGATCCTTATTATCGGTTATAATTTTATGGATTTCAACAGAACACGTAGGACGGGCAGCTTGCCCGTCCGTTATAAATAACTCAACGGATTTGAAGTAAACATAGTCGGGCAAGCTGCCCTTGCTACGCTTCATTTAAAAAATTCACTTAAAATCGTTTCAGGTTTGTTTCCATCTAAAGGAATACGGCCGGTTAGTTGCCAATGTGAGCCACTAAAGTAATCACCGTAATCATCGGCGGCATATGTATCAGATAAGTAAGCGTAATCAAAAACCAAGTAATATAAATCTAAGCCTGCTCCCACCGACCAATATGAAAGACGTTCTTCCCATTTGCCCGCTTGCTCGAGGCCCATCCTTATTGAAAGCGTCTCTATCCACTTTATTTCAACTCCTGAATGCCACCAAATCTGTTCGATCAGAGCAACGGTAATAGTGTTATGCCCGTCAAAATATCTGTAACTATCCCAGGATCTTATTAATGCTTTGAAGGGATTCATAGCCGAAAACTGCATGTTTGAATCGGAGCCTTTTAATTCAGTACGAGCCATAATTTTTGATGCATTTTGCAAAAGAGTTAGCTCGAACTGCTTCCTGTCGAATACTTTGTTGATGGAACTTATCGTAATACCTACTCCTGCTTGTAACTTTGTAGGCAGAGGATCCGAACTACCAGGATCAAAGTATTCTACGGGTTGCCCGAAATTAGTCAGCGACATTCCAAAGTTAGGTCGCAGTGTTAGATTATCCATTCTCTTAGAAAACTCATATTGAAAGCCCAGATCCACACTCCAGGTATCCACAGCTTCTGTTTTACGTGCTGAAATACTACTTCCAGTTGATTCTCCACCATACAAATAGTTTAATGAAGCACCTATTCTGAAATTATTTTTAAATGAATGAGAGTAGCTTAAACTCGTGAACATATCATTAGTATTAAATTTTTGGCCAAAAGCAGTAGGATAAAAAAAGGCAGGTTTCTGCTCTCCTGTTTCCATTCTTTGAACCCGAAAAGCTATTGCCGAATTACCGAAATCATAATTTGCATTCATTCTGTATTCTCTAAAGGAATCAATTTGAGGTACCACTAATATTGACCAATCCGGAGAAACCTGTAAGACTCCTTTCTCTCCAAACCCAGCAGGATTTATCCGAGTGTTTCCATTTTGATCTGGTAAAGAAACCGTAGCACTTCCTAAAGAGAGGCTTTTTACATCAAAATTTCGTGAAGCGAATGGAAAAGAAGTAATTGGTAGCTGCGCAAACACCAAGTTATTCACCCCAAATAAAACAAAAAGAAGAGCAATCAACATTTTCATATCAATAGTAGTTACAGAATAGAATTACCGGAATTGGATTCCTTTTTAGTAATTCAGTTTATGGTTTAATTCTGTAGCTGTTTTGCGATATGAAGGATTTTGTGAAAAGGAACTTTCCGAATCTACTGCATTTTGGGATAAAACAAAAAAGGTCGGGCAAGCTGCCCGGCCTATGTTTTTCAAAATTCCGCACAATCATGCCACAAACATCAGATTGTGATGAATCGAATTACTTATCCGTCAGCGAAGAAACGCCCGGGAGTTCTTTGCCTTCCAGGTATTCCAGGCTGGCGCCGCCACCGGTGGATACATGGGAAACCTTATCCATCAATCCGGCTGCTTTTATGGCTGAAGCAGAATCGCCCCCGCCAATGATAGTCGTGGCTCCAAACTTCGTGGCTTCGGCCAGCGCTTCGGCTACGGCAAAGGTTCCGTCTGCAAAATTTTCCATTTCGAAAACGCCCATAGGACCATTCCATAGCACTGTTTTCGCAGATTTGATCTGGTTGCTGAATGCCAACGACGATTCAGGACCAATATCCAGTCCCATCCATCCGTCTTCGATGCCTTCCTCGTCTACGACTTTGTGCTCTGCATCATTTTTGAATTCTTTAGCAACTACGGAATCCATGGGAAGCAGAAATTTAACTCCTGCTTCTTCAGCTTTCTCCAGTAATTCCTTGGCCAGATCCACTTTATCCTCTTCTACCAGGGAATTCCCGACCGGCCAGCCTTTGGCTTTGTAGAAGGTGTATGTCATGCCGCCACCCACGATGATGGTATCGACTTTATCCAGCAGGTTCTCGATCACCCCAATTTTATCCGACACCTTGGCTCCACCCAAAATAGCCACAAATGGATGCTCGGGTTCGTTGATGGTTTCCTCCAGATACTTGATCTCTTTCTCCAGCAGAAAACCGGAAACGGCCGGCTGCAGGTATCTCGTCACTCCGGCTACCGAGGCATGAGCACGGTGTGAACTTCCAAAAGCATCGTTCACAAACAGATCTCCGTGAGCTGCTAATTTCTTGCTGAATTCCTCATCATTCTTTTTCTCTTCGGGGTGAAAGCGTACGTTCTCCAATACCACAATATCTCCGAAGTCAGCTTTCTCGATCACTGATTCTGCTTTTTCACCAATGCAGTCTATGGCAAAGTGAACATTCGCATCTACCAAAGTAGCCAGATGATCTGCAGCCGGTTTGAGTGAAAATTCCGGATCGAATTCTCCGGCAGGTCTTCCAAGGTGACTGGTCAGGATCAGCAACCCGCCATTTTCAATTACATGCTTTATGGAAGGCAATGCCTGCACAATGCGGTTGTCATCGGTGATAGTCCCATCTTTGATGGGCACGTTGAAATCTACGCGCATCAGCACTTTTTTGTCTTTTACTTCGACGTCGTTGAGAGTGAGTTTTGCCATGAGTGTACAATGATTTGTGATTGAAAGTCGACTTGAAGGTACCAAGTTCTCATCACGAAATGAAGTTTTGATGAATGGTTGGAGATTGATCTATGCTCTTCAAGTCTGAAGACTTATTTTATTACTCGCAGAGTTTCGCAGTATTAATTGTAGATGAAGTTTCTTTGAACCTCAGTTCGATCAAAAAAACATGGTTTCTTATATATAAAACTTCTATTGGGGTACGTACATCGACTCTCCAGAGTCGATAGTAAAAAAACAAAGAACGTACATTTGAATGAGAATTTGATCTCAAAGAAATAGTGCCCATTGTCTTAAAGGATACAAACACGCGACTCTGGAGAGACGCGCTACCACAGCCTAAAATCAGGTCCATGCCTTCTGAAAAGCTTAGTCGCGTAATACACTGAAAGACTATCCCAAACCTACTTTCCAAGCCTGATTTTAGGTGGCCTTTTGCGTCTGCTTTTCATTGGGATTATGGATATTTTTAGTCCGTCAAATTCAACACAAAACAATTGGGAATTGATGAAAACGGTTTACTTTGATCATGCTGCCACCACCCCCCTCGATGAGCGGGTTTTAGAGGCGATGATGCCTTATCTGAAGGAAAGTTATGGAAATGCCAATTCTGCGCATCACCTGGGCCAGAAATCTAAATCCGTTGTTGAGGAAGCCCGCGAGAAAGTAGCTAAACTCATTGGTGCTAAACCAACTGAGGTCGTTTTCACCAGCGGGGGCACTGAAAGTGATAATGCGGTAATCAAAGGAGTGTTGGCGGTTTCGGAGGGTAAAAATGAAGTAGTTACTTCTGAGCTGGAACATCACGCCGTACTGCATACGGTGGAGATGGAGAAAATGCACGACATCAAACCCGTTTTCGCAGAACCCCGGAATTGTGGGACCATCACAGCAGATGCCGTCCGGGAAGTGATCACAGAAAACACTGCCTTGGTTACACTCATGCATGTCAATAACGAGATCGGCACCATCAATCCACTTTCAGAAATAGCTGAGGTGTGCAAAGAATTTGACGTTCCCCTTCACTCCGATACCGTTCAAAGCCTGGGTAAGATCCCCGTAAATGTGGAGGAATTAGGCCTGGATTTCCTGAGCGGCAGCGGACACAAAATTTATGGTCCTAAAGGTGTGGGCATCATGTATGTACGAAATGGAGCACGATGGATCCCATGGATGATCGGCGGTTCACAGGAACGACGTCGTCGTGGCGGAACACTGAATGTGCCCGGAATTGTAGGTTTCGCTAAGGCGCTGGAACTTTCGGTTCAGGAGATGGATGAAAATACCAGGCACTACAAGAACCTTCGGGAAACCTTACTTACTCAGCTCAAGCAAAAATTATCCGTGAATGTGCGGGTAAACGGCCCGCAGGATAAAGGCGCACCTCACATTGTAAACCTGTCTTTTAGTGATAATGACGGGAATTTTATAAGTGGCGAAATGCTCCTTCAAAACCTTGATATTGAAGGAATCTGTGTTTCGAATGGCTCAGCTTGCACATCCGGAGCGATGGAGCCCTCGCATGTCTTAAACGGAATTGGGATGGATCCCGATCTTGCCAACTCCAGTATCCGGCTTAGTTTTGGGAAACAGAATACCGAAGAAGACATCCATTATTTTGTAGAGAAACTGGATAAAATTTTGAATCGACTGTTTACCGTAGCTTAATGAAAAATATTTGTGTGTATTGTGGTTCACGAAAAGGTAATAATCCCAAATTTCCTGAATTAGCAAAACAAGCCGGGCGAGAAATTGCCCACCGGGATTGGGGAGTTGTTTATGGCGGTGGTAAAATTGGAATGATGGGTGAACTCGCGAATGCCGCGCTTACAGAAGGCGGTGAGGTGGTCGGTGTGATTCCCACCCACCTGAAAGACCGGGAAGTTGCTCATAAAGGACTCACCGACCTCCATGAAACACAGGACATGCACACCCGAAAAGCATTGATGGAATCGTTGTCGGATGCTTTTCTTGTACTCCCCGGCGGCTTCGGAACCCTCGATGAATTTTTTGAGATCCTGACGTGGCGGCAGCTCGGCCTTCACAACAAACCCATTTTCCTTTTGAATAGTGAAGGCTATTTTGATGGACTGGTTCAATACACCGAAAATGCGGTGAAACACGAATTCATCCATAAAGAAAGCCTTTCTCTCTTTCATGTATGTGAAGACCTGGAATCTTGCTTTCAACAGCTGGAACGATTCTTTGAGCTGGATTGATTTGGTTCCCACCATCACGATGAATAAAAAGATGTGATCCTCTATGGCTCAGAATATTCCTAACAACCCGCTTCCTCCCTGTCCTGTTACACCTAATTGTGTCCGAACATCCCGTAACTTTGACGTGGGCATGGACAAATTATTCGGGGCTCTGTCACAGATCTTTGAGAAGGAAGCTCACTCTTATGAAGTCCTCGACCCCAAGCGAATTGAAATTCATGCCATTTATCGGATTCCCGTTTTTGGTTTTAAGGATGATGTGGATGTGATACTGGAAGAAGCTGATGGACAAACGACCATTTTCATCCGTAGTGCCAGTCGGCTTGGAGCTTATGATCTGGGCGTTAATAAGCGACGAGTGAACCGCATTTTCAGGAAATTAGGATCAAGGATTTAAGTATTGGTTTAATGGTTATATGGACACTCCAAAATTTATATCCTGTGCAAATAACCATTAACTATTTTTCCATTAACCAGCCCAATTTTCCTATATTCAAAGCACAATTTTCAAATTAACTTTCAAAGCTATGTACAACGGTTTACTTCACGCACACTCAGGACTTCGATGGATCGCATTGGCACTTATTGTTTGGGCGATCATTAAAGCAGTTTCCGGCTGGACCGGCAAGAAAGAATACCAGAAAGGTGACCGGATCGCGGCTTTGCTGGCACTTATCTTTACCCACATTCAGCTTATGATAGGTCTTGGTTTATACTTTACAAGTCCCAAAGTTTCTTTTGAATCGGGCGTGATGGAAAGTCAGATCTTGCGATTTTTTACGGTGGAACATAGCCTTATGATGCTCATCGCGATTGCCCTTATCACCTTTGGCTTCAGCACAGCCAAGAGAATGGAAGACTCAATCGCCAAACATAAAAGAGTAGCAATCACATACGGAATTGGGTTACTGATCATGATCGCTTCCATCCCATGGCCCTTCCGCGGACTTGGATCTGGCTGGTTCTAAAAGGTACCGTTTGCATTAACCCCCCATTTTCTCTTACTTCATTCAAAGAAAAATGGGGTTTTACAATGAATGATATACTTTACACTACTTCGCTCAAACCACTCTGGAAAGCGATTCTCAACTTGTCTGCTTTATTCATCTTTGTTGTTTGCCTGGATGTTGTGGTTGATATCCTTTTTGGCATAAATCTGATCTTTGAACCTGCCGTGGAGCGAAACAATACCTGGCCGGTTATTGTACTTGGTCTTGCAATTATTGGATCCGTCTTTTCTATGGTTTACAGCTTCTTCTATGAGATAGAAGTGACAGAATCCGGCTTTCGGAAAAAAGGGGTATTCGGTTCTTTCAGCTTGCATTATGATGATATCGAGGAGGTTTTCTGCGATAAGGGCATTGTCAGTTTTAAGTCCGATGGGAAAGCTGTTTCCCTTGGAAGTTTATACACCAACTTCGGCGAAATTTTTAGCTTGGTTGAAAATAAGATCGAAGGAAGGTCTGACATCAGTTTCACCGGCAAAAAAAAGCGCATTAAGAAATTTTTTCCTGGAGCTGTAGAAGATTAGAGTAGCGGTTCAATCCCTTTTGCATTCATCAAGTTGGTGATCAGCTATTTAGAAACTTGAACCTGATTTAATTCAGGATCTTTTTATTTTATCGATAAATTGAACACATGAAGACCGGCCTGCTTCCCTTCGTTTTATTTATGTCCTTTATGCTAACTATTAGCGGGTGTGACAAAGAAGTCTCATTAAATCCTCGTCTCAATAAAGTCATTCATTTTGTTGAATTACCGGAAGAGTCCTTCCCGCCTTGCCTTTCCCATGGCGGAATCGGTTTCCAAATGGCTATATCAAGCAACAGTGATTACGAAAAGCTTCGAAGAGATTATGCCCCTCAGGGAGAATATGAATACTTCGTGGCAGGTGATAATCCAGAACCCTATCAACTGTCTTATCAACCATTGGATACGAATGGGGATCATGAAATTGGTCCTGAGGATATCGTTATTTATGCACGCGCCAGACCATTTCGCATAACCTATCAGGGAGAACTCTATCGGGTCAATAGTATTCCTTTCTATATTTATGATGACAGCTTATCAATTTATTATGAGGATGATCCTTATACGACTGCAGGTAAAATTCACTACGAAAATGTGCTAAGCATTCATCCCTCAACCGGAGCTGTTGAATTCAAAAAACCACTATCTGTGAATACCAGAGTAAGCATGAGTGCAAATAAATTGTATTCGAGCTATGACGGAAGGACCTGCTCTATGGAGAATTTCGATTTTTCGAGAGGTACCATCATCGGTAAAAAAGTTACCGGAAATGGGTGTCTGAATGGCTTTGATAAACAGATCTCAATTGAAAGCCAGAATAAACAGATCATTTACAGCTGGTGGAAGGATGAAGACCATACAAGTAACGGGTGCCCATCCATTGCTTTGAGTTATGAAAGCTGGGTTCAGATAATCCCTCCCCCTCCCGGTTTCGATATAGTTTTTGAGGAGAGGGTACTTCAGTAGCTCCCTTCTCCTCATTGTCTATCATTGCGGATACCGAATGCTTTCTACCAGCTGCTGTACTTCTTTCGGTGGTTCAGGGAAGATCATCCCCACCGCATATGAAACCGCCAGATTCAACAGCATTCCCAGCGTTCCGATTCCTTCCGGCGAAATTCCAAACCACCAGTATTCAGGTGAATTGTATTCGGGGAAAGCGATCTTGAAGAAGATCACGTAAGCCAGAGTAAACAACAATCCGGCAATCATTCCGGCGATGGCTCCCTGACGGTTCATCTTCTTGTAGAAGATCCCGAGAATAATGGCCGGGAAGAATGAAGCCGCGGCAAGCCCAAAGGCAATAGCCACCACCTCTGCCACAAATCCGGGCGGATTAATCCCAAAGTATCCGGCAACCAACACAGCTCCCGCAGCCGCAATACGTGCCCATAACAACTCGGCTTTATCAGAAATATCGGTTTTGATCTGTTTCTTGATGAGATCGTGCGAAACCGCTGTGGAGATCACCAGTAACAAACCCGCAGCGGTTGAGAGGGCGGCAGCAAGTCCACCGGCAGCCACCAAGCCCGCTACCCAGGCCGGCAAATTCGCGATCTCGGGATTGGCCAGTACCATGATATCCCGATCCACATATAATTCATTGGGCCCTTCCGCCAGTGTATTATTCACTTTCACTTCGCCAAAAGCACCACGGACAATTTCTCCCTCAGCATTTCGCTGAATGTCAGGGAGTCCGCTTATAGCCTCACCGGGAGCGTACGTTATAATTCCGTCATCATTCTTATCCACCCAGGTGAGCAGTCCTGTTTCCTCCCAGGTGCCAAACCATGCCGGCATTTCCGTGTATTCCTCTTCGTTGACGGTTTCCATCATGTTGTATTTTGCGAATGCTGCAATGGCGGGTGCTGTGGTGTACAAGATGGCGATGAATATCAGCGCATAGCCAACAGAAATTCGGGCATCCCGCACTTTCGGTACCGTAAAAAAGCGAACGATCACGTGAGGAAGTCCGGCGGTTCCGATCATTAAAGCAGCCGTTATGAAGAAGACATCCTGCATGCTTTTGGTCCCGCTGGTATAAGCAGCAAAACCAAGTTCAGTATGGAGTTCATCCAGTTTTTCAAGAAGATATTGTCCGGAGCCGTCCGATAGTGTAGAGCCAAAGCCAAGCTGGGGAATAGGATTTCCGGTGAGCTGGAACGAGATAAAAAAGGCCGGCACCATAAAGGCAAAGATCAGCACGCAATATTGAGCCACCTGCGTATAAGTGATCCCTTTCATTCCACCTAAAACAGCATAGAAAAAAACGATCGCCATCCCAATAAGTACTCCAATATCAATATTCACTTCCAGGAATTTAGAGAATACGAGGCCAACACCACGCATCTGTCCCGCTACATAAGTGAAGGAAACAATCACCGCACAAATAACGGCAATAGTTCGGGCGAAATTTGAATAGTAACGGTCGCCAATGAAATCAGGAATGGTGAATTTACCGAACTTTCGAAGATATGGAGCCAGTAAAAGCGCAAGCAATACATATCCGCCAGTCCAGCCCATCAGGTACACGGAGCCGTCGTAACCCATGAAGGAAATGAGTCCGGCCATGGAAAGAAAGGAAGCGGCCGACATCCAGTCAGCAGCGGTGGCCATGCCGTTGGTCAGAGGACTCACATGCGCACCTGCAATATAAAAATCACTTGTAGTTGCGGCTTTCGCCCAGATCGCAATTCCGATATAAATGGCAAAAGTGACACCAACTAAAATATAGGTCCAAATTTGAACGTCCATGATCAGTCGTCCTCCCGTACGTTAAATTCCTTGTCAAGATTATTCATCAAATACACGTACACGAAAATGAGGATCACAAATGTGTATATGGAGCCTTGTTGTGCAAACCAGAAACCGAGTTTGAATCCAGCCATCTGAATTTCATTCAGTACCGGTGCCAGCAAAATCCCAAAACCGTATGAAACTACGAACCAGATACTGAGCAGTATCCCCAGATAGCTTAAATTCTTTTTCCAATATCCTTTTAAGTCCCGTTCCGACATGGCGTTTTGACCTCCGTTGATTTGATTTCCGGCTTAGTATGCGGTATTTGGAGGAATGAATCAAATGGAAATCGCGAGAGGATTTGGGCAGATCATGGAATCATTGAGAATTTCTTTCCCTTATACTAATCCCAATCAAAAAAACACGGACTTATGAAGTACGAAAAAATTGGAAACTCAGATCTGGAAGTAAGTGAACTTAGCTTTGGCTGTATGTCGCTGGAGGTTGATCAGGGACAGGATCAGATTATTGACCTGCTCCGGAAAGCATACGAGGCTCGGATCAACTTTTTTGACACTGCCGACTTATATGATAAAGGCTTTAATGAAGCAGTAGTTGGAAAAGCCCTCAAACCGTTTCGGGATGAAGTACTGATCTCCACTAAGGTGGGAAACGAATGGCGTGAGGATGGTTCCGGCTGGGATTGGAATCCCTCTAAAGAGCACATTCTAACCGGGGTGAATGAAAGTCTGCGTCGCCTCCAAACAGATCACATCGACTTGTACATGCTGCATGGCGGAACTATTGAAGATCCGATTGATGAAGCTATTGAAGCTTTTGATCAGCTCAAAAAACAAGGCAAGATCCGGGCGTATGGCATTTCATCTATCCGGCCAAATACCATCCGGGAATGGATAAAGCGCTCCGATATGGATTGCGTTATGATGCAATACAGTCTGCTTGATCGTCGCCCCGAAGAAGAAGCATTAGATCTTTTGCATGAAAATGGGATCAGCGTGATCACCCGCGGAACCTTAGCAAAAGGAATGCTGATCGATAAATCTGCAGAGGATTACTTAGGATATTCTGCTGATCAGATTCAACAAATGAAAGCAGCTTTGGATAAGACCGGACATCCGTTGGCCGGAGCTATAAAGTATGTTCAGCAACATCCGGCGGTGGCTTCCGTGGTAGCTGGTATGCGTACCGAAGAACAGCTTCAGGAACTTACAGAGGCAAATGCTATCAATCTTTCCGAAGAAGAAATTGCAAACCTGGGAAACATACTCTCCGCAAATACTTACAGTAAGCACCGGTAAATTCTATTTTAAAGGAATGTGATTTGTGAAATGCAGGTTGGATGCTATATTCTCACAAACCTGAGATCATGAATTATTCCTTCCTTTTAATCGCATTTATTCTTTCCCCATTTTCATTGATGGGACAACAGGATACGGTCCCTCCTGCCCAGGAAAATTTCATTTACTGGAGTAAAGATCAGAAATTGGTATGGACCGATTTTGATGGACTGGCCGAAAGATACAGCGAGCATGCAGCATTCTCGGTTGTAGGTTTAGAAAGCCGGATGGATTTCTCTGACAGTGAATACCGCGTTTCCATAAGAACATATTTTGAGAAGGACGAGTCCTGGTCTAAAACGTGGACTGCCCTTTTGCTCATGCATGAACAAGGTCATTTTGATCTTGCCGAGATCCATGCACGGAAATTCCGAAAACAAGTTTTGGAAGTAATACGCGCGGGACGGTTAACTACTTCTGAATTTAAAGCTTTGCATGAATCGGTGATGGCCGACCTCAAAAATGCCCAGAATGAATATGATAAAGCTACCAACTTTTCCATGGATTACCGGGAGCAACTTAAGTGGAAAGAACGCATCGAAGAAGAACTTCAGCGGCTAAGCGATCACGCAGATCCTGAGATGATCGTGGAAATACAGTAGCTTATTCCCAATCGCTTTCTTCCAGCTCAAATAATTCAGTCACTTCCACTTTTAAGATTTGCGCAAGTTTGAATGCCAGGACAGTGGATGGGATGAACCGCTTAGTTTCGATGGCGTAAATGGTTTGTCGGGTCACACCAGCTTTTTCTGCTAAATCAGACTGGGACAAATTGTTGCGGGCTCGCTCTACTTTAATGGTATTATTCATTCTCAGCTCCTTTCCCAGGTGATGACCAGAATTTCTTGGCTTTGTTTATAATCAGGAATAGAACAACCTGGTATTCAATCAACGCCATGCCTCCTATTCTCCAGTTTGGGTTGATGATCAGCATCAAAAATACAAAGACTACCGTTGCTAAAAACGTGAGCTGAATCGCTTCATGCCGGATCCGTAATAGAAACTCATCCATGATCTTATCTTTCGAGAACAGATATAAGAAAAGTCCGATGATTCCTACGAATACCAGAGTATCATAAAGCGACTCTGTGAAGTGAATGCCCAAAAACGTAAACGCTTCAAATGCTTCAGGAGTAGGAATTCCATCAGCTGCATTCCGACCATCAACCAATCCTTTACTAAAGGAAGGAATTCCCGAAACGATGAAAATGAATAACCCGACTTTCTTAAAGTAGTTTGGTAAAAATTGAAACGACATAGTATTGTTTTGAAGTTTTGAAATCATCGGTAATGTAAATTATAGTTTACATAATGACAACTATAATTAGAGTCCCCTTTCTCGGCAATTCCGCTTCAACTTTGATACATTGACAAGCTAAAACTGAATCTACTTTTATACATGGCTATTCATTACATCGCTGACCAAAGCAAACTTCAACAACTCACTGAAAAGTTGCAGCAAGCTGAAGAGTTTGCCATCGACCTGGAGTTTGACCGAAACCGATATCGCTATGGTTTCAATATTTGCCTGATGCAAATTTATGATGGTACCGATTGTTACCTGGTTGATCCGCTGAGTTCTGACCTGGATATCACCACCGTCTTTCCTCCTATTGAAGATCCGGATATCCAGAAAGTTGTTTTTGCTTTCGGGGAAGATTTGCGTCTTTTCCATTCGCTGGACTGTTTTCCGAAGAATCTATATGATCTGGATGTGGCTACCAGCTTGCTGAACTTCAAGCCCGCCTCACTCACGAATCTGATCAAGGAAGTGTTGGATATTGAAGTAAATAGCTCTTCTCAGCAAAGTAATTGGTTTGCAAGGCCGCTTTCTGAAGATCAGAAACATTATGCTGCCGATGATGTATTGTATCTGCTGGATTTTAAAAAAGCGTTGAAAGCAGAAGCCGAAAAACATGGTTTAACGGATTGGATAGAACAGGAAAATGCTGTTTTCGATCAGCTTGATTACAGCGATGAGGATCATAACAACCTTATAAAAGAAAAGGACAAGAACGACCTGAGCATGTTTGAGTGGCATGTCTATAAAAAGCTCATGGCCTTTTTTGATGAAGTTGCCAAGTCTTATAACAAACCCATTTATCATTTGGTCAGTAAAAAAGTGATTGCTTCGCTGGCAAAAGATCCAAAGAAAGTGCAGCAGTGGAACCAACAAAAAGGCATTTATGGAAGGTTGAAGAACGATGAGTTTAAAGATCAATTAGCCGATATTATCAAACAGGCTGTTGATGAAGCAGAGGATCAAAGCATTTCCACTTCCCAAAAAGCTACACACACTATGACCGGAGAGGAGTATCGGGAAATGCGGCAGAATCAAAGCCGTATCAGCCATTTAAAACATACGTTAATGCAGCCCATTCAGGATAAAATTGCATCTGAGTTTGGCACAAACGCAAAGTCTTTTATTCTCCCCAACAGGCTGGCGAAGGAAATCATAGCCGGAGAGGCTGAGCTGGTTCCTGACTATAAAGTGGAGTTATTAAGGCGGTATTCCGAGGAACTCGACATCGATTTGAGTGATTATATCTAATTGTTCGCCCGTATCATTTTCAACAGTTAGTTGGATGAATAACACGAGTTCGACATGAGTATTTAGAAATTGTCATCCTGAGCGCTTAAAAATACAATGAATAAAATTGTTGAACGCGAAGGATCTCAAAGCCTCTAATATTTAGGATATAATTCAGACTTTGAGACTCTTCGCTTTCCCCTTAGATGTTATATAACTACCAAGGTGCTCAGAGTGACAACTCATGCTATTATTCACCTTGAACTAAAGTTAAATATGATTTTTAGATCACGAGTTTACCCTATGTTTTCCATCTGAGGCTACATTCTCTACCGTCCAGGTGATCTCTTCTTCAAATGGATGCTGTCGAACTTCACAATTTTTGACCTGACACAGTCTGCAGGAAAACTCCATACAGTAATCGGTGTGAATGAAGATCTCGATGCGGTCTCCAAATTTATCTGCGATCAGGGCTTCGATCTTATCCAATTCGTTATGTGCTTCTCTTACGGTAAGATACCAGGGCAGCGTAAGATGACAATCTACGTGTAAGATCCGGCCATATTTAATGATGCGCAGATTATGCAGGTCGATCCATTTGGGATCGCGGTTTTCCTGTAAAAAGCTGATGAGTTCCTCCAGCAGATCTTCATCGGTTTCGTCCATGATGCCTGCCACAGCTTGCCGTAATATCCGATAGCCGGTTTTCATTATGAACAGGGCAAAGAGTATTGCAACGGCTCCATCAAGCCAGAGAATGTTGGTGAACCGGATCAGGATCAGACCTCCGATGATACCAACGGTGGTGTAAGTATCGGTTTGCAGATGACGGCCACTTGCCTGCAATGCCAGCGACTCATTTTCTACTCCTGTTTTGTACGCCCACCATCCAAATCCATAATTAATGACAGCTGAGATCCCGATCAAAAGGATCCCGAGGTCGAGCGAACGCAATGGCTGCGGGTAGATGAAACTGAGGCATGCTTCATAAATAATATATAAAGCAGCAATGGTGATCAGCGTCCCCTCAATGCCCGCTGAAATAAACTCAACTTTGCCGTGACCATATGGATGGTTGGCATCTTTGGGTTTAGCGGAAAGGATCAGGCTGTAGAGTCCAATGAATCCGGAAATAACGTTAACAATACTTTCCAGTCCATCGGTTAAAACAGCAACTGAACCTGTTAAATACCAGGCGCCCATCTTAAGAGCAAAAAGAACTACTGCTACAACTACAATGAACTTCTGAACCCGGATATTTTCTTTACCCTTTGTCATACTTTCTGCCAGAAAATATTCGGTAGTTCAGTGTTCAATCCTTACTCCCCATACATGGTTTCGTAATCCTCTATCGAAGCCTGTATCACTTTGTAAGCATGATCTTCATCAAAGATGCCATCTACATATACATCATTGGATTCTTTTCCCGGGATGAGCTTGTAGGTACCAAAATAATGACGAAGTCGCTCCAGAAGTACTGGAGGCAAGTCATTCACGCTGTGGATGTCTTTGTAATAGGTGTCATTTTCGAGCACAGAAATGATCTTATCATCGGCTTCACCCTTATCAACCATATGAAGTCCGCCAATAACCCGGGCACTTAAAATAACCTCGTTTCGGTCAATGGGACGCTCGCTAAGTACGCAAATATCAAGCGGATCAGCATCACCTTTTACATCCTGTTTAGAAAGTGCTCCAACTTTATCTCCACAGTAAGTTCTTGGGATAAATCCATATAAAGAAGGGGGCAACGACGAACTCCTTTGCGGACGATCTACCCGCATATACCCGGTTTTCTTGTCCACTTCGTATTTGATGGTATCGAAGGGTGTGAGTTCAATAAACGCATTTACTGTTTTGGGTTGATCCGAGCCAACCTCAAGTCCGTGCCACGGATGAGGTCTCCAGCGAAAGAAAGGATTAGGAAAATTTGGCATGATAAAATTGTGAGTGATTGAGATTCAGCCCAAAGGTAAAAGTATTGCCGGAGAGATGCTTTGTTTTGAACATTGAATCTCGAACATTGATTAATGAATGTTGAAGTGCAGGTGAATTTAGTCTCGCTTCGTACGCTCTGCGTCGTGGTGGATTGGTGGCAACGCAGACCGTATATCACCAGTCACCAGCCTGGAGAACTTGGATGGCAATAAATAGAACCTACGAGCGTCTCCGCGGATCTTTTCAGTCTTGAACGAAGTGGAGACTGAAAAGTAATAGCAGGTCAAGTCTTCAGACTTGAATAAGCACGATACATTGGCGATAAACTCTTAAGTCACCGCTCGAAAGAATTTGGCTAACCTTTTTGAATATTTGGGCTCGTTCAAAACTTAAGAGATCCTTGTTTTTATCCTTTCTCCATGAAAGCTTGTTATCTGACAACTGGGACCGGTGGTCCCGGCATGCATTCCCAACTGGGTGGTTGGGAACGAGCCTGAGCTCGAAAAGATTTGACGCAAAAAACCCCGACCGGTTACTCACCGATCAGGGTTTAATTCTTTCTCCATGAAAGATCTGTTTTGGTTATTGGAGATTGGTTTTTGGTTATTCATAACCCTATTAACCAATCAACAATTGACCAATACACCATTAACTACATCCTGTAGTAGAGCCGCAGGTAATGCACTTCATGCATGTTCCATTTCTCACCATGGTCATGCTGCCGCATTCGGGGCAGGCTTCGCCGGTGTAGCCCATTTGCTTGGCTTTGTCGTAGTCACTTTCGTAACTGTCTGACTTCACCGCTTTTTGTTGGGTAGCTGTTGGGTTTTCGGCGGCCGTCTGTGATGGATCTGCCATCGAAGGTGCTACTTCAGACTCTGCTGTGTCTGGTGTTGCATTCGCCGAAGTGCTTCTTGCATCTGTGTTAAATTCCTCGCTGTCTACATCCGGGTTAGCATCTGCTGTAGGACGTAAATTACGAGATTCGATCTGATCTGCCGGCACATGTGCCAGGTCTTCTCTTCCGAGGTAGGTCACCGCCAGCTCGCGGAAGATGTAATCGATAACAGATGTACTCATTTTCACATGTGGGTTTCCGTTTACCATGCCGCTTGGCTCAAACTTGGTGAAGGTAAAGGCATCCACAAATTCTTCCAGTGGAACGCCATGCTGCAACCCAAGTGAAATTGAGATCGCAAAGCAGTTCAAAAGGCTTCGGAAAGCGGCGCCTTCGCGGTGCATATCAATAAAGATCTCACCCAGCTGACCGTTTTCATATTCACCCGTTCTGAGATAGACACTCTGTCCACCTATCTTCACTTTTTGCGTATATCCTTCGCGACGGAATGGTAGTCGCTGACGTCGTGCTACATATTTATGAATGATGCGCTCAGCCACTTCAAGCACTTTATCCTGTGCTTGTGACGTTTCTGCATCAACAGATTCTTCATCTTCCTCATCCACGATCTCTTCCAGTACATCAGCCATGGAATTCAGCGGCTGACTCAATTTGGAACCATCACGATAGAGAGCGTTGGCTTTCAACATCATCTCCCATGAATCCATGTAAGCGTCTTTCATGTCTTCGATAGTCGCTTCGTTAGGGAGGTTGATGGTTTTGGAGATCGCGCCGGACAAGAACGGCTGTGCAGCGGCCATCATGCGAATGTGTCCTTTGGCCGAAATGAAACGTGTTCCAATTCGTCCGCAACGGCTGGCACAATCAAATACGGCGTAATCTTCTTCTTTCAGGTGCGGAGCGCCTTCCACCGTCATTGTTCCACAAACGTAATCATTGGCTTCCTGAATCTGCTCATTACTGAATCCAAGGAATCGCAGCATGTCGAAATTCATGTCGTTGAGCTGCTCTTCGGAGATCTCCAGCACATCCTTGCAAAAATCCTCACCAAGCGTCCACTGATTGAAAGCAAACTTGATATCGAAGCTTCCGGGCAGTGCCTGGTTTACTGCTTCAATTTTTTCTTTGGTGAAGCCTTTTTCCATCAGAACTTCCGGGTTGATGTGTGGACAACCTTCCAGCGAGCCTGTTCCTTTAGCGTAATCGATGATCTCCTGAGATTCCTTCTTGGAATAACCGAGGTTCTTCAGCGCTTTAGGTACTGCTTGATTAATGATCTTGAAGTATCCGCCACCAGCTAATTTCTTGAATTTCACCAGCGCAAAATCAGGCTCAATTCCGGTAGTATCGCAATCCATCACCAAACCAATGGTTCCGGTCGGGGCAAGTACAGTTACCTGTGCATTTCGGTATCCGTGTTTTTCGCCTTTTTTAAGTGCTTTGTCTGATGCTTTTTGGGCTGCTTTCACCAGATAATCCGGACAGATAGAAGCATCGATTCCCATCGGCTTCACAGTCAGTCCTTCGTACTCCTCAGGATCAGCATTATAAGCTGCTCGTCGGTGGTTTCGGATCACCTTCAGCATATGTTCCTGATTGCGCTCGTACCCTTCAAAGGTTCCGAGTTCTTTGGCCATTTCAGCAGATGTGGCATAAGAGGTCATATGCATCGTTGCGGTAATGGCTCCGGCCACACTTGCTCCTTCTTCGCTGTCGTAAGGAAGTCCCTGCACCATTAGCGCAGCACCGATGTTGGCATAGCCAAGCCCCAGCGTTCTGAATTTGTAGGAAAGATCTGCAATTTCTTTTGAAGGGAACTGTGCCATCAGAACGGAGATCTCAAGAACCACCGTCCAGATCCGGGAAGCATACTCCAGAGATTCGATATCAAACTTCTTGTAATCCCCATTCCCTTTGAAGTACTTCATCAGATTCAGGGAAGCAAGGTTACAAGCCGTGTTGTCGAGGAACATGTACTCAGAGCAAGGGTTACTTGCGTTGATCGGACCATCTTCAGGGCAAGTATGCCACTCGTTGATGGTGTCATGATACTGTGTTCCGGGATCTGCACACGACCATGCTGCATAAGCAATGTCATCCCACAGATCACGGGCTTTCATAGATTCCATGGGCTTGGGTTCGCGGCCTTCTTTTGCCGCTTTTTTCTTCTCAACCCGGCCATACAGATGCCAGTCACTGTCTTCCTTCACTGCTTTCATAAAGGAATTCGGAACGCGAACAGAGTTGTTCGAATTCTGACCGCTTACTGTTGCGTAGGCTTCGGAATTCCAGTCAGTGTCATAGGCATCAAATTCCAGATCGGTGAATCCCTGGGCTGCAAGCTGAATAACACGCTCTATGTAATTAAGGGGCACTGAATCTCTTTTTGCCTTACGGATCTCTTCAGCCAGCTTTTTATTTTTAAGCGGATCCCGACTCATCGCTCCGTTAAAAGTACGACCTTCAATTTCAACCGGTGTATGGCATAACTGAATGATGTTCTTCAGTCGTTTCTGAACCGTTTTTGATCCGGCTACCAATGCCGCTACTTTCTGCTCTTCGCGGACTTTCCAGTTGATGTATTCTTCAATATCAGGATGATCCAGATCAAGAGTTACCATCTTGGCAGCTCTCCGGGTAGTTCCACCTGATTTTATGGCGCCGGCTGCCCGGTCACCAATTTTAAGAAAGCTCATCAGGCCGGAACTTCTTCCTCCACCGCTTAGTGGTTCATTAGATCCGCGGATCTTGGAGAAATTACTTCCGGTTCCAGATCCGTATTTAAAGAGCCGGGCTTCACGAGTCCACAGATCCATGATACCGCCTTCATTCACAAGGTCGTCATCCACACTCTGGATGAAGCAGGCGTGTGGCTGCGGATGCGTATAAGCATCTTCGGATCGCTTCAATTCTCCGGTTTTGCCGTCTACATAATAATGTCCCTGCGACGGACCATTGATCCCATAGGCCCAATGTAGCCCCGTGTTAAACCACTGCGGGCTGTTTGGTGCGGCCATCTGTGTAGCCAGCATATATGCTAATTCAGAGTAAAAAACTTTTGCATCATCCTCGCTGTCAAAATAGTCATGCTTCCAGCCCCAGTAAGTCCAACAACCCGCCAATCGGTGAAAGACTTGCTTGCTATCAATTTCATGAGAATAACGCTCTTCTTCTGGTAATTCCTTCAGTGCTTTTTCATCAGGCACAGAACGCTGTAACCATTTCGGTACGCCTTTCTCTTTGACCTTTTTAAGTTTCGCAGGAACCCCGGCTTTGCGAAAATATTTTTGTGCAATTACATCTGTAGAAACCTGACTCCAGTCTTCAGGAACCACCACGTTTTCCATGTGGAATACCTGGGAACCGTCAGGGTTTTTGATCTCAGAGGTGCGCGTTGCAAATTCGATTTTGTCGAATGGTGTTTTCCATTCTGATTTGGTGTAGAAGCGAGAAAATTTCATTGGCGTACTTCGTTTGAATTAGAATTGTAATAACCTTCATAGATGAGAGACAAATTGTGACCCGATTTCAGAGTTATCTCCTAAAGAAGTACGAACTAATATATACGAGAGAAGATGATTCAGCAAGGAAAAAATCAAATACTTTTCCACAAAATCGGACACTTATCCACATTAGAGAAATTCTAATTCCTCAGTACCTGTATATCAAAAATTAAAATGCCTTTTTTATTATACAATAAAATAATATTCCATGGCCTCAATCTTAACAGCATTCAATGATCAGGCCCAAAAACTCATAAAGGCCTTTTTTGAAAGTATTTTACCTCTACACTGTACTCCATAGTTATCCACATTCAATTTTAACGCAATCCTATATCAAGTGTTTTTTACAATATTATCACATCGTTTAAACTATATATTTTAGTATAATTTTATGAATTGAATTAATTCAATAATCGAAAATTTTTATTCCTTATTTTATTCGCACGACACAAACTTTGCCTGAACCTCTCTGAAGGGAAATTTTCAATTTATTTACTTAATTGTGAACTTAATTTGAGCTTCGCACAAGTGAACCCAAAAGTGGAAGAGACCGGTATCAATTTCACCCAAAATCAGGCTTTACAAAATAGAATTTGTGCGAGATACCGGTATTTAATTTCAGAGATTTCTTAAAAAAGAAAAGGCCCCAAACGGAGCCTTTTTTAACATCTGTATTTGCAAACGAAAAGAGCATTTATTTGATGAGCGTCAACTTTCGTGAAAGCATTCCGGATGGAGTAATAATTCGGTAGATATAAAGTCCCGAAGATAAATGGGATGCATCAAACTGAACGGATTTCACTCCGGCCGACTGACGGGCATTTACCAACTCAGCAACCTTCTGCCCGGTGATGTTATATACTTCCAGTTTAACCTGTCCCGCCCGTTCAGTGGAATACTCAATGTTGGTAGTCGGGTTAAATGGATTCGGATAATTTTGTGATAGCTCAAATCCGCTTGCCAGCTCCGTTTCTTCCGTCGAAGTTCCCAGCATATCTTCATACAGAAATAGAAAACTCCCCGGGTTAACGCCGGTATCAAATGAATCCGCTTCTGCCGTTGCTTCATTATATATGATCACTTCCCCGGCTGAGGAAAAATCACGGGCGTTGGCCAGATAAAAATTCCCGGAAACATCATCATACCCCATCCCATAAAAACTACCCTTATATAAAGTATCCGCTGAAAAGGTTTCTTCAACTATATCAAAAGCGCGAACTCCACCGGTGTTTACATACAGCTTGTTGTCGTTTGGGTTGAAAGCAAGGTCGCTTCCGGCAGAAGGTAGCTCGGCAAAAGCAACCTCCTCTCCCGTTTCCAGATCAATTCCATGTACTCCACCCGGACGAGATGTTCCGGGGACTAAATTGAACTCATCGTCATAATCACCGGAGTAGCCGGTACTCACAACCCAAAGGATTCCATCTGCATCTATTCTCATTCCCGAAGGACCGCGACTGACTTCAAAAGTATCTACCACGGCATCGGTGGCGATATCTACTTTAAAAATAGTGCTGTCTGCACCAAAACCGCTGTTGGCAATATATGCGTACTCTTCAAATTGAGCCATGCGGTCAGGATTTACTCCTGCGGGGATGGTGGTTTCTGACACGGAATGATCTTCCAGATTGACAACATAAGCAAGGCTGGCGTACAGGTCGGTTACATAAGCCTTAGATTCTGAAACCTGCATAATTTGTTGCGGACTTGCATTCTCGCCCAATGAGATCTGTCCGGTTTGTTGAAAGGTTTCGGGATCCAGAACCACAATCTTCTGGGAGTTGTTAACAACCACATAAATGCTGCCATTTATCCAGCTCAGGCTTTGAACCACATCCCCGATTCCGGTTCCGTTGGCTTCAAGGAAAACTCCATCATTTGCAGAATTATTTTCTACCAGGTAATTGGTGAGTGTAGCGTTTCCGGAGCCGAAGTTGCCTTCATTTCCAACGATCACCTGGACCAGGTTTCTGTCTTGTGAAACTCCGTCGAAGGAGGTAAAAAGGATGAATAGAATTAGTATGTATCGGATTTTTTGCATGGTATCAGTTGAATTTATATTGAATGGTTATTCTTGCTTGCCAGGAACGTCCGGGCATGGGATAGTCTCTTATCACGGAATAGGATTCGTCAAAAAGGTTTCGAACAGTAAATTGTGGGGTGAACCGAAATTGATTTAACCGGAATTGATAGGATCCACTCCAGCTTGATGTTTGGTAGGATGGCAGCGGATCAAAAGGACTGCTATGGTCGGCCGTGGAAAAGCGTTCATCCGTAAAATTGTAGGTAAACATGGAATTCAACCCCTTCCATCCAAAAATGGCGGAGCTCTTGAGTTGCCACTTGGGCGTGTAACGAAGTTGTTTGCCTACAGCGCGATCGCCCTCAAATCGGGGCATCGTGATCTCAGCCAGCGAATGAAATAACATGCCCTGCAGATCAAGGTGTAACTGTCCCAATTCTACGCGGAATTCTTCCCTGATCTCAAATCCCTGCAACCGGAGTTCTTCCAGGTTCACAGGCCTCGAACGTCCATCATTGCCCGGCAGCCATCTAATGCCATCTTTTACCCAGCCATCATAATAAGTCACCTCAAATTGATTTTGGATGGATTCTATTCTTTCCTCAAATAGAATTCCGGCTTCAAACTTCAGGTTGGTTTCGGGATCTAAGTCCGGATTTCCCAGGTCTGGCCAGTATAGGTCATTGAACGTCGGTGCTACAAAATTCCGGCTAAACTGTCCCTTCAGAAACAGATGATCTCTCAACAGTTCAACATTCATTCCAACATTTGTTGAATAGGCGTCTCCAAAATCGGAGTAATAATCCAGCCGGAGCCCACCATAGAGGTGCACCGGATCCAGGACCCGCCAGACAGGATTGAGCTGTGCGGTGATCTGAGATCTTTGCGGGGAACCGGAATAGTCCGAGGCCTCTACCCAATTCTGCCCAAACTGCAAAGCCGAAATAAGCTGAAAACTCCTGGAAAAGGAACTCCGTAACTCAACATCTCCAATAAGAGCAGAACTTGTACTCAGGCTATTGATGTTTGCAGCCGGGTTGATGAAATCGAGTTGCTGCCGGTTCAAATACAATTTTGTGGTGATCTTTTGATCTTGGATATGGGTGGAATAGCGACTCATCCAGCGCAAATAGGCGTCTTCCTGATAAGCTTGCGGAGTGAGCCCGTTTATACTTCCCGGGACTTCATTCTCCATATCATGAGCCCACAACATGGTCGAAAATTCCTTCCTTCCCTGATTCCAGTTCACGGAGAGGATGCCGGTTTTGGCTTTCATTTCGTTGTTGGCGCGTCTTTTGTCAACTTCCACAAAGCCGCCGGCCTCGTTGCTGAATTCCCGTCGGCTATAGGTAAAATCATTTTCCGAGCTTTCGATGCCTGTGACCAAGCCAACCGCCCAGCTCCCGAATTCCACCCCTGCATACGATTCTGAAATAGATTGCCCAAAAGCGCCGATGGTTTGCGAAAACCCGATCTCATTCCTGGGCTTGCGAAGCTGAATGGCAACCGTACCACCTCCTTTATCCCCAAAAGAAGTATTGCCATTCCCGGAAGCCACGCTCATCTGTTCAATAGCAAAAGAGGGTATCAGCGAAAGGTCCATCAGTCCAAGCATGGCATGATTTAGCTGAAATCCATTCCACAACACCTGCGTTTGAGAAGGCGAATAGCCACGTTGCGACAGGGTTGCAAGTCCGCCGGGTCCGTTTGCACGAACATGAACCGGTGCAAAGCTAGCCAGCAGCTCCGAGAGATTTCCTGCAGCATGGATCCGGATCCGGCTGGAATCGATCATGGAAATACTGACCGGCTGATAGCGCTCGGCAACATAGATGCGCGAGGCCTGAACCTGAAGTTCACCCAGATCGAGGGTATCAGCTGGCTGCTGAGCTGAAGCATGGGTATACCATACGGTAGATATAAAAAGTATAAAAGGGAGAAAACGCATGTCATTTTTATCAGCAACTTCTTTTACCCGAAGAATTTGCGATGGTTAAATGATGGCAGGTCTCCTGGCTTCTCCGTTGGCAGCGCCTTCCCGTTCCATTCAGAACAGTGGCAAAGGTGAGGCTGCAAGTGATTTGTTCCGCTTAATGGAACGAACTCGGATTACAGTTGCGGGAACAGCTCTCGGTTTTCACGAGATTCCCTTTTAACTCTGGGCGATTTTACGTCTGCCCGAGACCATCATTAAATCACTTCGAAAGTAAACACATTCAGGAATAATTCAAATGAAGAATTTCTGATTTCCGGATCCCGGCTCTTTTGATGTACCAATATTTCAGAGCCTTTTATGAATACATGCAACCTGCTTCTGTTATATAAATCTTGGATTTTGATACACATTTATGCACAGGCGCATAATTCGTCTAAAACAACAAGATTGCTGAAATCCCCTCAAAATCGCTTCAACATGCATTAAACTATCAAGCATAGGTGAAAATACCTACTTTAAAATTAGGTGTTTAATACGATTTAGAATGAGAGGCACTTAGGGTATCTTTAACTGAAGACAAAACGAGATCGCACAAACAATTACCTATGAGGTGCGATAAAATACGGTACACATTATGAAAGAAGGACAAAAAATTTCGACAGGCATCTCAGGCTTGGATGAAATATTAGATGGCGGACTTATAACCGAACAATCTTATCTGATCCAAGGCGGCCCCGGAACCGGAAAATCCACTATTGGATATCATTTTCTGGAACAAGGGGTTAAGGAAGGGGAATCATCGCTTTATATTTCTTTTGGGGAAAGCAGTGACAACGTCAATAACAACGCGAATAAGCTGGGAATATCGCTGGAAGATGTTCATTTCCTGGATCTGAACCCGGAAACGAATATTACCGAGGGTTTTGAACCGTATTCTGTTTTTGCAACATCAGAAGTTGAAACTTCTTCGATCTTTCAACCTATTATTGAAGCGGTCGATAAATATAAGCCCAAGCGGGTGTTCCTCGATTCCATTACGATGTTCCAGTTTTTGAATCAGGATCCCTTTCAAACCCGAAACATGGCGCTTTCTTTCATAAAGTATATCTGCAATAGCGGAGCTACTCTACTTATGACTTCTGAGCTGTCTCAAAAGTCTACCGAAAAGGAAGCTACCTTTTGGGTTGATGGGATCGTGAATCTTGAGTTTTCACAATCGTGGAGAACATTGAAGGTCATAAAATACAGGGGTTCTGATTTCAGTTCAGGTAATCACGCATTTAAAATTAGCGGGGAAGGATTTTCAGTATTCCCGGCCCTTCGCCCAAATAAATACAGCAGACATTTTATAAGCAGCGCTGTTTCATCAGGAGTGAACGAATTGGACGAATTGTTACATGGTGGAATTGAAAAAGGCACCACAACTATGGTTACGGGTCCTACAGGAGTAGGTAAAACCAACCTTTGTGTGCAGTTCATAAAAGAGGCTGCCTCCCGGGGGGAACGCTCTGCCATCTATACCTTTGAGGAATCAAAAGAGTTGATCTTAAAGCGCTCAGAATCTATCAATGTGCCCATAAGAAACATGATCGATAAGGGATTTCTAAAGATAGAATCCATAGAGCCGCTCTCCTATTCGCCGGATGAATTCTCAAAAATGGTGCGTAACGATGTGGAGAATAACGACACCAAATTTGTGATGATCGACTCAATCGGAGGATACGGAATGGCGGTTCGTGAAGAGAACACGCTGGAACGATTGCATTCTTTAACGGTATATCTGCAAAATATGGGCGTTACCACATTCCTGATCAACGAAACCAAAAGTATCACAGGAACACTGGAAGCCACCAGTATGCATGCCAGCTACCTGGCCGACAATATCATCTTCCTTCGGTATTATGAAATGGGAGGAGAATTGCAAAAAGCGATCGGCGTATTGAAAAAAAGACTCAGTGATTTTGAAAAATCCATTCGCCGATATCATATCACCAAAAACGGGATTCAGGTAGGAGAACAACTATCCGGAATCAAAGGAATTCTAAGTAACAATCCTCAGTCAATTTAATTTGTATACACAGATCTTAACTCAATAAATGCTAGAATATATATACATAGATCAAAAAGCTGTCGGTAGCAATCCTACCATCTTGCTTTCTATGTCAAGAGCTTCTGACCGAAGGCTCATCAGGAAAAATATACCTGCGCATTTTAATGTAATTGATGACACAGCGTCATCGTTTAGCCAATTCAAATATGACCTGTGTATCACAGATCTGAACTCCTATAAAGCCAACCGGCAGGAATTAGTTGATGTCAAAAAACGAGACTTACCGGTCTTTCTGCCTATAGTATTGCTGGTAGAAAACAGCAAAATACTTAAACACGACCCGAAAATATGGGATGAAGTAGACGACGTAATTGAAGTTCCGGTACCCATCAAGATGTTGAACATGCGTATCAAAAATCAGTTACGCAGCCGGAAAAATTCCCTTAAAATTGCCCGGCAGAATGAGAAACTTCGAATTCTCGAAAAAGCGGTCAACTCAACGGATGTAGGAATAGTGATTTCAGATGCACAGGCAGAGGATGAACCCCTTATTTTTGCAAATGATGGTTTTATAGAATTAACCGGATATTCCCGGGATGAGATATTGGGACAAAATTGCCGTTTTCTGCAGGATGATGATCGGGATCAAGATGCTGTAGATGAGGTAGGTCAGCTTATCCGAAATGGCGAAAAAGGACGGTCGATCTTGCGCAATTACAAGAAAGACGGTACTCCGTTTTGGAATGAACTGTCCATTGCACCTGTAGAAGACACGGATGGCAAAGTTTCTCATTTTATCGGCATCCAAAACGATGTAACCGAGCTCATTGAAACTCAAAAAGAGTTAAAAGAAGAGAAAAATCTCCTCCGACTGGTCACAGAGAATTCTGCTGATATGATATCGCGGCATACCCTCGACGGCACTTATTTATATATCACACCATCCTGTAAACAATTGATGGGGTATACGTCCGAAGAACTTATGGGCAGAAATGCATTTGAATTTATGCACCCGGATGATGTTGAAAGAGTTGATGAAGAACATAAAGTGCTGCACGAAGGTCCTGTTAATACCGATACGGTAACCTCGATCTTCCGTAAAAGAACAAAATCGGGGGAATATAAATGGGTTGAATCCGTAAGCCATTCTTCCGTAAACCCTGAAGACAACTCCATTGTCGAGATTCAGACCAACACCCGCGATATTTCTACCCGTAAGAAATATGAGGATGAACTGAATAAGGCCCTTGATGAGAAAGATGTACTTCTTCAGGAAGTACATCACCGGGTAAAAAATAACCTGGCTATTATTTCGGGACTACTCCAAATTCAGCAATTTGATTCTGATAACGAGCACCTCAACAAGATCCTGGGCAACAGCGTCTCCCGAATAAAATCGATGGCGCTGATCCATGAAAAATTATACCGCTCCCACTCCCTTAGTCATCTTAACTTCAAAGAATATATCGAAGAGCTGATCGAGTCGATCAGGAAATCACATAATTATGCCGAAAATATCACCATCAACATAGATTGTGATAATACCAAGCTAAATGTAAATCAGGCGGTTCCCTGTGCCTTAGCTCTTAATGAGATCATATCTAACGCTATCGGCCATGCGTTTCCGGATAATAGAGAAGGAGCGATCTGGGTTAAGTTTAAAGAAGATGGTGAGAAGCTTCGAGCCTCTGTAAAAGATAATGGAATTGGTATACCGGATAGCGTTTTGAACAATGATAAACCCTCTATGGGCATGACCATCGTTGAAACTCTTATCAGGCAGCTGAATGCCGAGAAAGAGATCTTAACTGAGGATGGAACTGAATTCAATTTTACGTTTACCCGCCAAGATGTAAAGGGTGCTCATAATCGGTTTATGTAATTCGATATGAGCAGTTCACTTCTTTTTTGGGTTGAGAAATAACGCTATCTAATTGCACGATAGGAAAAACTCAGTTGCAGAGATGGATAAACGACAAAATCTGTTTTCTCATAATTGTCGAAATCTGCAGGAATATCCTCAAAGTTGGAGATGTACGTGCTGAAGGTAAAGAACCGCAATCCCGGTTTAAGATCCATGGCAAAATTATTGGAACCGGTGAAAAGCTTGAATCCCACGTAGAGATCTGCTTCAAAGTACGTGTTCATCAGGTCCAGTTCTCCATTTTCCAGAAATAAGCGATCAAGGTTGACCTCATCACTATGCACCTCGTTATACATTCCCCATCCGGCTCTGACATACGACTCAATGGAACTTAGTTTCACGCCTCCCAGAGGATCATCAAACCAAATATCCATACTAAAATCTACGGTAGGCCCCATAGTCTCCTGATTGATGCTGTATACAACTACATCGTTATTATAGCGGGAGAACTGTGTAGCATAAGGGCGATCAAAACTCCACTTGGCCCCGCCAACACTTAGCCACATCCAGAATGTGCCTACCGTCTCCCCTTTGCCATCCATTCCGCCGCCCATATCTCCTGTATAATCAATCAATGGAATAGCGATCTCCGAATAATTATACCGGGTTTGAAAGGAGTAGGAATTGCCCGGTGACACCCCTTCAAAATCCTGAGTTTGTGGATCCTGGGGATCCGCCTGAGTGTTTTCAGTGATCCTGTATCCGGGTTCGGTTAAAGTCAGGCTAGATTCAGAATACTCGCGGAATGTTCGAAACCGAATGGAGAGCATATTTCTCACATACCATGGTGTATCATCAGGTAAAATAAACAACCATAACGGAGCTGTATTGATACCAAAGGTATATTTCTCCAGTCCCTCTGTCACATTTTCCTGATAACTCAGAGCCCGTTCCTGAAACTCGTTTCGGGGAATAGAACTTTGATATTCGAAATCGAAAAGCGGACGGTCGAACATTCCTATTGAAAAGGCAAGATCACCGACACTCATTACTTTGCTGCTGTACTCAACCGGTTGGTCTACTGATTCTCTTTCATTTGCAGTGATCGCATTTTTATTGGCCCAATTTGTTCTGTAATCAATGATCCGTGCGAAATAACTCCCATCCAACTCAAAACGAAAGCCTAACTGTTGCCACAAGGTTGGAGAATTATCTTCCTCTGTACCCTGATAACCGTATTGAATGGTTGTATCCTGATCGGCTTGTTCCTTTGCAATTTCCCCGCCGGGAATCACCAACAGCAGAAAAGAAAAAGAAAGTGTGATCAAATTTAGCTTGGTCGTATTGTAAAAAGAACTGCTTAACTTCATGATATGAATTGTACCCGCTATTATTTTAACTGAACTTAGCTCCTTATAAACTAACGGGACGATCTGTGGAATGAAAATTTTGATGCCACGTATTTTATCCTGAAAAAAGACTATGCAATACGAAAACCCTTTAACATTGATTTAGTCCCTTATTCTGCCAATTATCTGAGTCAGGATCACCTTTGTTCAATCTCCATTCTAAAGCAGTTCAAAACATGAAAAAGTTTAATAAAATCATGCTCTTTGCCGGGGGCATATTTCTAGGATTCATTTTAGCCTTCACGCTCATCCAAAACGAAGACCGCCCCATTACTTCCGAAATGATACAGGATGCTGCTTCCATCATCGGGCTCAATTTCACTGAAACTGAACGTGATACCATGATCGAAGCGCTGGAGGATACACGGGAAGACCTTCAGGCCATTCGCGACTTTAAGCTCAAAAACTCTGTTCCGCCTGCGCTCAACTTCAACCCAATACCCGCCGGCAAACAGTTTGATTTTCAGCAGCGATCTCAGCGCTGGGACCTGCCCGAAAATGTGGAACTCCCTGAAAACAAAGAGGAATTGGCTTTCTACACCATTGGCGAACTGGCTTCACTCATTAAAGACCGGAAAATCACGTCGGTAGAATTGACAAAGTTTTTTCTGGATCGCATTGAAAAGCACGATGACAAACTGGAAGCTGTGATCACCGTAACGCGGGAGCGGGCGCTTCAGCAAGCCGAGCAAATGGACGTAGAACTGGAACAAGGGGTCTATCGCGGTCCGCTGCATGGCATTCCGTACGGAGCCAAAGACCTGCTGGCCGTAGAGGGCTACAAAACCACCTGGGGAGCTATGCCTTTTAAAGATCAGGAGATTGATGAAACAGCAACGGTTATCAAGAAACTGGATGAAGCCGGTGCCGTTCTGATCGCGAAAACAACACTCGGCGCTTTGGCTTATGGTGATATCTGGTTTGGCGGACGAACCAACAATCCCTGGAATTTGGAGCAAGGTTCAAGCGGTTCTTCGGCCGGGTCTTCTGCCGGAACAGCAGCCGGTTTATTTCCTTTTGCGATCGGTACTGAAACCCTGGGTTCTATTGTATCTCCCTCTACCCGGAATGGAACTACCGGATTACGACCTACCTATGGTCGGGTGAGCCGAACCGGAGCCATGGCTTTAAGCTGGACGATGGATAAGATCGGCCCCATCACCCGCAGCGTAGAAGATGCTGCTATTGTATTCAACACCATATACGGTCCCGATGGCATTGATCAGACCCTGGTTCAGGTTCCCTTCAATTACCGTGCAGATCTGGATATTTCAACCCTAAAGATCGGTTATCTGAAATCGGCTTTTGAGCAGGATTACTGGAATAAAGAGCGCGATAGCCTGGTACTACAGAATTTTCGCGATATGGGAATCGAACTCATCCCTGTTGAACTTCCCGAGTTTGATGCTGGCCCACTCCGAATCATTTTAACAGCAGAAGGGGCTGCTGCTTTTGATCAGCTCTCTCTTACAGATCAGGACGACCTCATGGAGTGGCAGGAACCGAATGCCTGGCCTAACACTTTTCGCGCAGCGCATTTTATACCGGCTACGGAGTATATCAATGCCAACCGGGCACGGTATCAGCTCATACAGCAAATGGATTCCGTAATGCAACAAGTGGATGTGTATATATCTCCATCGTTTGGGGGAGGAAATTTACTGATCACTAACTTAACGGGGCATCCAAGCGTGGTTCTGCCCAATGGATTTACCGAAAGCGGCCAGCCTACAAGCATCACTTTTGTGGGAGATCTTTTTGATGAAGCCACCTTGCTCTCTGTAGCCAAGGCGTATCAGGGGGCAACCGATCATCATGAAAAACATCCACCGCTGTTTAAGGAATGATTGATTTTCCAGGTTATTTAAAACCCCGCACTGAGTTGAATAGCAAATACATTGTCATCTAAATCCGGACCATCGTCGGTGGCATAAAGGTATGAGGCTTTCAGTATTACATTTCGCTGAAGTTTAATGCCGGTCGTAAATTCGATCCGGTCCCTGTCGTATGACCAGGATCGAGTCCAATATGCAAAATCAGCAGAGCTAGTCAGGTCTCCGGTAATTAATCGCTCTAAACGGATTCCGGCATAAGCGCCGGGTAGAAAAGCAAAATCAGTTACAAGTTCTGCACTCAGGTGCTGAGCATTTACCTCATCATCCCAAAGATATTCCCGCGGACTGGTCTGCGGATCAAAATAAGGAGCTTCCCAATTACTCCAGTTATAGGAAGCAACGAAAGTGAAGTAGTGATAAGAAAGCTGAAGGTCTGCACCAAAAAGTGTTTGCGTATATTTTTTTAGTTGATCATCTGTCAATGAGATATTCGCGTCATCACGTTTCATAAAAGGTCCTGAGCTAAAAGAAAATCCTAACCCTCCCCAAACCACAGGTTGAAAAACGACTCTGCCGGTAAGAGCAGGAATTGGATGTTCTCCATACTCAAAATGACTGGAAGCAGCGGAAAGCGTTGCTGCCATTTGATACTGAAGCCACTCATTATCTCCCAGGCGATCCTTCAATAAAATACCCTGCGTATACATCCTTTGATAGATCATGGTCAGCCCTTGAACATCATCTCCATATTCTACGTCATTGTATAATGTACCGTGCTTTTTACTTATTGGAAGTCCTGATGCATGACTGAGAGGCAAGTGAACAAAGGGGTTTTCTGATGAGAGTACGCGATTGGAATATGCACCGTAAGGAGTTACAAATCGCCCGGCTGTTACCATGAAACTTGAAGTTTCAAAAGGCATGTAGTTTATATTCATCACTGAAAAAAAGAGCGGGCTCAGATGGTTTCCCTCATAATGATCGGACTGAAGTGCGGCTGAAACAAACCATTTTTCTGAGATATTTCCATTTACAAAAAGCCTGAGGTATGGCGTATAAATCGACCAGTTTCCGTTTGGGGTTTGGTTTACATACGGAGATGAATCACTGCCTGCTTTTCGAATTTCGAAATCAGCCAATCCTCCAATTTGCACCTGTGCTTTGGCTGGCGAAGCATAGAATAAAAGTTCCATCATAACTATAAATATATACAGTGTTTTATACTGCATAGCATGCCTCCCTAATTCTTTGGAGTTGAAATTAGCTGCTCTGTCTCCCATTCGATCTCGTAAATTTGAACGGATTTTTCGACTCCCATCACCTTAATAGTTTCAAGTTCATTGATCGGGATCTTTCGTTCCAGGTTAAGAAATACCTTTTCTGAGATCAGGATCTGATGTTTTTTGGCGGCTGAACACAAACGAGCCCCAAGGTTAACAGTGCTGCCTAACACCGTAAAATCCATTCGGTTTTCACTTCCCATTGCTCCCATGATCACATCTCCGCTATTTATACCAATTCCCACCGCCAGATCTTTCTGTTCTTTCTGTAACAGCGACTTCAATTTCTTTTGAATTTGTACCGCCGCATTTACTGCCCTTTGTTCTTTGTCCTCTCCCTGGAAAACAGCAACCAATTCGTCGCCGACAAATTTATCAACATCACCGCCAAACTTATGTACCAGGTCTGCCTGATAACTCAACAAGTTATTCACCATATCAATGACTTCCTCGGGAGTATGATTCTCACTCCATGCTGTAAATCCGCGAATGTCAGAAAATAACACGGCTACATCCCGCCGCTCTCCACCCGGTTCAATACGAGACAAGTTTTTCTTAATAGCATCCAGGGTAGCTTCGGATACGAATTTGAGCATCAGCAGGCGCTCACGAAGCCCCTCTACCAATTCATTAAAAGCCCGGGTCAGTTCACCGATCTCATCGCGGCTGGTGATCGGGACTTTTTCACTGAAATCTTCTTTCTCTACCCGTTTAACCCCATCCAGTAATAAGTATATTGGTTTTGTTATACGCTTTGTTATCCAAATACTAATAATGAATGCTCCGGCAATGGCAAAAACACCTATCCCAAACACCAACAATTGTAGATTTTTCAGTGGTTCAAGTTCCTTCGTCAAAGACTTGGCGACTGCATAATATCCGTCGATACCCTGAACAGTACCCGGTTTTTCGAACATAGGCGCGATATATACCAACCAGTTCTCTGATCCGAGTGCTACTTCAGTTGAGGTTGCTTCTCCGTTTTTCAATACTTCAAAGGTGGCTGCATGGATACTTTTGGAAAGGGTATTCTTATTCGATATCGATATATCATCGAATGAGCCTGTCAGTAACTGATTGTCTGCATAATACAACACTTCAAGTCCCATATCTCTGGACAACTGTTCCGTTTCAAGCTGCCTGATCGGGAAACCGTAAGAAAGGGTTCCCCCCAATTGGTTGCCCGACCAAACCGGAATAGTGATCACATTAAAATAGCGTTCACCTTCTTTCCAGATATAGCTTTGAGTGGGCATTTCTCCCTGTAATGCTGAACTGATACCTGCCCGGTCTGCGATCGAATATCTTGGAAGCGGCTCAGATGACATCTGCCCGAGTGGCTTTCCTTCACTGTCACAGATCATTAAAAGTCCTGCGGAATCAGGATTCATATAAAATTGACTGGGAACCAACGAATCCGGGATGATGGGATCAAAATCGAGCAGGTAAAGCAGGTCTTCCCGAAGCACATGATTCACCGTAGTTGTATCTCCCGTTGAAATTGCCGCTTTCAGGCTTGGAATATCCGCCAGTAAAATTGCTGTTTGGCGCAACTGCCGAAAACGGATATCCTGTATGCGTTCAAAAACACGTCCGGCTTCACGAAAGTTAGTATCAATATCTTGACGAATACGTGATTCTAAAATCTGGCTGGCACTAAACAGTAAGATCAATACTGTAGTAAGTACCAAACCAACAAAACCTGCCAGTAACTTCCACCTCAGACTGAAGAATCGGTTTGTCATAGCTTAAAAATTGAGCGTTAAGGTTCCAATATCAGTTGCTTCTCCCTCGGTGACTTCTATTGAAACAGTGTTTTCCTGATAGCCTAAAGCATATACTTTTAGCTGATAATATCCAGGATCTATATTTTCAAAACTAAAGGATTCTCCACTTTTTACTTTCATCCAGGTCAATACATTTGGAGTCATTACGTAAATCGTTGCCCGCATATTTGAGTGTATATCACAGAATACATCAACAACTCCGGGTTTATCAAAGCTCACATCCAAATATTCACCCTTCGGCCTACGTCCAACATCAAAGCGTTTGGGGGGTGAAAGGCTGAATACATTGTGATACACCGGATCGGAGTTGACAATACGGACTTCACCATGCTGACGAACTGCTAATATCGAGGGTTCAAAAGTCAGGTCTTTTTGATCCAGTATCACCGGATCCTCAGGGTTTCCTGAATTGGAAACAGAAGAACTTTCAAGCCATATCAGTGCGTGATTTGTTGAAGGCTCAGATGATGCATCTGAACGCGTTGGCCGTCCATACCTTCCCCCAACTCTTACAGGATTTTCCTTTGGTGCCAATAGCACAGTACCTTCAACTCTTCCTTCTACAGATACGGATTGCCCCAAAGAAAAATTAAATGGGTAGAAACAGCATAATCCGATACACAGTGTGATCAAGGTCCCCTTTAATACATCCATAGCATTAATTTGCTTTGATAATATTTAGCATATTCGCTCCGTATAACCACGCTAATCTACTAAAAATTACCTTCCTTTGTAGTATGATTTAGCCCTTTACGGATCTCTTATAAGATTGAAATTATTTAATAAGAGCTTTGAGTAAATGCTGTCAAGGAAATGAGAGGTACAGGAATACGTTTTTGCCTTTTAAAAAAATGATATATATAAGATCACATCCCAAAAACCCTTTAGTTGTGCAGCATGAGTTTGGCATTCTGATAAATCTTTACCAGATTATCACCTATAAAAATTGATTTAAAAATTCGGGTACAAAAAATGAGTAATACATCTATACTTTTACGACCAAAAAAATGGTTCAGAATCAGTAACTACATTGCATCGGTTTGCGGGCTATTCCTTTTCGCCTATATCATCAATCAAGTACTTTTTAATGAAAACGCGGATCCCACCTTTATACAGTATCTGCTAATTGGCGTGAGTGTGATAGGTATTGTAGCTGCACTGTTTACGATTTTCACACAACATCGGCATCAGATCGTTGTCTCAGATGACCGAATAAGCAAACACGGATTCATGAACAGGGAAATTGAATATAGCGAGATCGATAAAGTGGTTATTCGGAATGGAGGGGTTGAAGTACACGGCGAAGGTATCCTCGAAACCATCAGCTTTGGGGATCTCCACCAAAACTATAAGAAAGCCCGTGATTTCCTTTCTGAAAAACTCTCTGATGAGTTTCACATAGAGGTTAAGGGCCGGGATAAATTTGTAGAACAGTTTTTAGCTTCTGATTCTTAAATTCATCGCTACAACTCGATCCATTTTCCATCTTTCTGGGAAGATTCCATGATCGCTTTCACAATGCGAATATCTTGCAGGCCATCCGCGCCGGGCACAATCGGAGCTTTATTTTCTTTGATGGCCAATGCGTCGTTATCCATCTGGCGGGCTTGCTGGTCGTTGGGATTTGGAGATAATTTGGTTCCGTCACTCGTCTCGCCTTGAACGCCGGAGTAGGTTTGCATGGGGCGCAAGCGGTACCATCCTTCAGAAGCCTCCACATCAAGATAGTTGGTAGATTTACCAAAACTTGTTTCACCGTCAGCTAAAATTCCGTCGGGGAATTCCATTTCAAATTCCGTGAATTCATCCACTTCGCTGTACATTTTCTTGCGCTCCGACCATTGCCGGCCCCTCACCCTGATCGGCTCTTTGCCCATAGCATGTCGCGCCCCATTGATCGGGTATACGCCCATATCATACAATGCACCGCCTCCTAATTCGGCATCGGCTCGCCAGTCTCCTTCGGAATGTCCCCCACTATATCCCGCCCCTGTTTTGATGCCAGTAATTGCTCCATACGTTTCTTCCCTACCATACTTCATAATGGTGCGCATATTCGGTTCATGCTGCATGCGATATCCCACGGTAAGCTGAACTTTGTTTTTATTAGCAGCATCGATCATGGCCTGACATTCTCTTTCGTCCATAGCCATCGGTTTTTCGCACCACACATGCTTGCCGGCTTCCAATCCAATAATGGAATGTTTGGCATGAAGTCCCGGCGGAGTAACAACATATATTACATCTATATCATCGTTATTGGCCACTTCATGCATGTTTTCGTAGTTGTAGACATTGCCATCAGGGATATCATACCGTTGCTGCCATTGTGGAATTTTTGAAGGCGTTCCGGTCACAATACCACGAAGTTCACAATGCTCGGTTTGCTGAAGTCCCGGGGCTAACTGTCCACCTGCATAACGACCAAGCCCAACCAAAGCCACCCCTATTTTTTCATTCTTTTTTGGGATGAGGATAGATGGAAATCCAACCGCCAGAGAAGAACCAGCGATGAGACTACCGGCCGTTTTTAAAAAATCTTTTCGGGAAAATTGATTAGACATAGTGAGTTATTGAGGAGTGAGTTACGTATTACAGTGCCTAAAAAAGCACATCTTGTCAACAACATCAAAGAAAAACTTTTCCCGAAAAAAAGGTACTGTTATGAATAACAAGTAAAATGTGAATCAAAT
>CERJ01003256.1_pt1 | contig 82079 bp, 72 predicted proteins | sample 530781 | NCBI WGS metagenome assembly CERJ01 (sample SAMEA2620967, study PRJEB7988) | marine metagenome | biome: marine biome (ENVO:00000447); feature: deep chlorophyll maximum layer (ENVO:xxxxxxxx); material: "saline water (ENVO:00002010), including plankton (ENVO:xxxxxxxx)" | depth 30 m
AGCGGCTTGCTAACTCGAAAAGACTAAGTGATTATGAGCGTAAAAAATTGTAGTGATTGCCAGCATTTTGTAGCTAACCGAGAAGGTGAATGCGCACCGGTTTGTGCTAAGTTGCATAAGCCAAGATTTATAGGGCCGAAAAGCCCAGTTGACACAGATTACGGATATAGACGAACCTGTGATGATTTTGAACAGCGGGCAGGAAGCAAGTCCGCTTGAAACTATTGTTAAGTGTACGATGATGAAAAAGGCAAATAAAGCCCCAGCATATGCGGTTATTTACAACGGACTTGCTGAAGTAGCAAGAAAGCACGGTTACGCATTAGCGATACATGGTAGTGTGGTAACTGACCTTGATTTAATAGCTATACCGTGGATTAAAGAAGCGGATGATATGGAAACTTTAGTACAGGCTATTATAGAGCATTGCGGGGCTTGTGGTATTAACTTGGATCAATATGGTAACGAGCAGGAACCGGAAGAAAAACCCCATGGGAGAATAGCTTGGAAACTATTTATGGGTGCTGGTGGGGCAGTAGATTTGAGCGTATTACCTAAAAAGTACACTTAACGTGTGATGTATAAGGGGCGCGGAAGATTAGGCGCTCTTTAGAAGCAAAATTTTGAACTAAAACTGAAACCATCGAACGGGACTTTAACCGCGTCCCGCTTGATACAATTGTTAGGTACACGATGTTTGAACAGGAAATATTTGGAACCCGAATAGTGCAATCTAATGACTTAGTTGATTTTAAGTTGGTGAATCATCCAAAGTACAGGAGTTACAAGTGGCTTCGAAAATTTGAGGTTTGGAGGATTTTAAGAATAAAATATTTGAACTGGTTGCGAAAGCGCTACAGAGAGAAGGATAGTAATTGGATTAAAAAACCATCTACGAAAGCTATAAAAATGCCTGATGGAACTTTGGTAGTTCATCCAACGATGTACGCTAAAATTAAAGCAAGCACCAAGTGTACCTAACATAACATTAACCCGATCCGATTAAACTCGAAAATTAAGTGTAAGGAATTGTGCTGTAAGCGCTCTTACTATAAACGATAACTGAAAAATGATTGAATCATGAAAACGAATGATGAGGTTTTACGGGAATTGAAAAACAAAATCCGTCGTAAAAGTATGGCGTATAAGACGGAGCAGAATTATATGCAGTGGGCCCGGAGGTTCGCGGGGTTCCATTCCGGGGCGAGAATTACGGATATGGGTAAGCAGGAGATTGAAGAATATCTGAATCACCTGGTGAATGAGCGTGATGTGGCATCTTCCACTCATAACCAGGCGCTTTCGGCGTTGGTGCTGATGTTTCGGGACGTGTTGGGTAAAGATACATCGAATATGAAGCTGGATTATGCTAAGAAGTCGAAGTCGCTTCCATCGGTGCTTTCCAAGCGGGAAGTGAAGGAGATCATATCTGCTATGCCGGATGGAAGGGCGAAGCGGATCGTGTGGGTGATGTATGGCACCGGGATGCGTGTCAATGAAGTACTTAGGCTCAGGATCACTGATCTGGACTTTGATAATCAGAGTATCTACGTGCGGAAAGCGAAGGGAGCCAAAGACCGGGTGGTTATGATGCCGAAAGTATTGATCACGATGCTGCGCAACCAGATAGGCCGGGCGAAGGAACAGCACAGAAAGGATCTCGCTATAGGAGAGGGCAAAGCCAATCTTCCCAAGGCCCTGAAAGATAAATACCCCAATGCAGATAAGGAGATTGGATGGCAGTTTCTGTTTCCATCGGATAACCTTTCCCAGTGCCCACGCAAAGGTACTACCCACCGGCACCACCTTTCTTCCAGTACGGTGAATAAAGCGATCAAACGCGCAAAATGGCGGTGCAAAATTGATAAGAGAGTTACGGCTCACACGTTCCGGCATTCTTTTGCTACGCATACGCTGGAGAATGGGTGTGATATCCGAACGCTTCAGCAACTATTGGGGCATAAACATCTCAAAACTACCATGAAGTACACGCATGTACTGGAGCCTCAGAAGACGGCTTCGCCGGCTGACTCTTTGATGAGTGAGGTTGCTTAGGGGGTTTTGAATGTTGAATGTTGAATTATAAATTAGGTGAAATGGGAAAAGTGAAAGGTGAAAGGGTAATTCAAAATTATAAATTCAAAATGAAAAATTATGGGAAGCACTAACGGAAGTGATCTGAATATATTTATTGGTGATACTTTGGTTGCTACATCAAAAGAGTTTAGTAGTGAAAAACCTCCTGCGGCTGATGTTGTTAGGGAGCTGAATATTGAGGAGGGTAAAGATTATGATAACATAGATTGGGGTATAGTTTATGATCCTTTCCGTCTGTATTTAGTAAGAAATGGGAAAATGTATTTCAGAAATTCACAAGCTAAAATAATGCTTGAAGCTTCAGATCATGCTGAATTATACAATGAACTAAAAGAGAGTGGTTTAAAATCAGGGTATAAACATGGATCTCTTTTCAACATAAATCTCCATTGAAAAAGTGTAACCTTGTTACATAACGATTAGGGGGATTATTTCTTAGCCTGTTTGTGAATCATTTACAGACGGGATATGACTTCATTACTTCGAGTTTATAATCAGGCGAGTGCTAAGATCCAGAATTTGGGTGGACGGCAGTATGATCTGAAGGGGACTCCTCCTGAATGGTGGCCTACCTTTACGAGTAATGACAGTGGTATCCATATCTCGGAGAAGTCGGCGCTTACGCATATGGCTTATCTTCGGGGTATTAATTTGCTTGCCGGCTCTATTGCTACCCAGCCGAAGCATTTGTTTTTCAGGGGCGAGAATGGGAAGGAAGTCGCAAGGAATAAGAGGGCGCATAAGCTTATCAGTAAGACGCCTAATCAGTTTCAGAATAGTTATCAATTTCATTTCTATATGGTGACCATGCTGCTGATGCATGGTAATTTTTATGCGTACATCAACCGGGATGCTTTTTATGAGCCGGTGAGTTTGCGCCCGATCTATCCTTCTATGGTGGAGCCGAAGGTTCGGAAGGATGGGGTGAAGGAGTTTCATGTGCGCGGGGAGAATATCAATAAGGTTTTTTCGAATAACGAGATCTTTCATGTGTATGGATTGTCGCTTGATGGGGTTATGGGTATCAATCCGATCAAGTATGCGGCGGAGACACTGGGTTTGGGTTTGGCTGCGAAGAAGATGCAGAGTTCGGCTTTTGGCAAGGGATTGCATGCCGGCGGGGTTATTCACATCCCGGAGGAGTACAAGGGAGTGATGGGTTCTACGGATGAAGAGTCTGAGCAGTTTATGGAGGCGGTGCGTAAGTCCTTCCGCAAGCTGTACCAAAACGGACCGGATAGCTGGCATGAGATGATGTTCCTGGAGCCGGGGTGGAAGTTTGAGCAATTTAAGTTAAACCTGGAGACGGCGAAGATCATTGAGACCCGCAAGTTTGATGTGGCTGATATTGCCCGATTGCTTGGAATCCCGTTGCATAAGCTTATGGAGATGGATAAGGCTACGGAAAGCAATATTGAGCAGCAGGGAATTGAGTATGTGCAGGACGGGGTGATGCCAATCACGTTGAATATTGAGGCTGAGGCAGATGCTAAACTGCTGAAGACGAGTGAACAGGATGATTATTTCTACAAGTATAACCTGGACGGCCTGATGCGCGGAACACTGAAAGAGCGATTTGAGGCATATAGTACAGCTCTTGGTAAAAATGCGCCCGGCTTTATGACTCCGGCCGAGATCCGTGACCTGGAAGATCTTGGGCCAGCCGATGAAAGCGAGCTGTTTAAGCCGGATAACATGAATAAACAAAATTTCACACCGGAGACGGCATGATGAATACGAATGGAGCATACCGACCACTGAATTTCAATATCAAGAATGCGGCTGATGATACAGCGGTGATTGACATCGATGGTTTTATCGGGAGGGATATTTTTGAGGAGTGGATGACCGGAAAACCTTCCCCGAATACGGTGGAGAACCTTAAAAATAAGCTACGGGAGATCACGGCTAAGAAGGTGATCGTGAATATCAATTCCCCAGGTGGAGATCTGAATGATGGGTTGGTGATCATGGAGATGCTGCAGAGTAAGAGTGCGGAAGTGGTGACTAACATACAGGGTTTTAGTGCGAGTGCGGCTACGGTTATAGGGCAGGCCGGTACAACGAGGCGAATGAGTGAGAATGCGTTCATGCTTATCCACCGGGTGATGTTTGGTTTTTGCGGGTATCTGAATCAGAATACGATGTATGACATGATACAGGATGCTGAGGTTATAGATACTCAGCTGATAAAGATGTACCGCAAGCAGAGTTCACTTAAGGAAGATGAGATCGCTGACCTAATGGATGAAGGTGGCGGGTATGGCCGGTGGATCACGGCGGAGGATGCGCTGGAGTTCGGTTTTATTGATGAGATCTATGATCCGGCTGATGAGAGTGATGAGGATGTGGATCGCCTGGAAGGTGAGGATGTGGAGAATATGAAGAGGAATGTACGAGAACTGGCTATTCAGGGAATGAAGGGTAGTGAGGAGTTTGTGAATGCGTTTTTTGGGAAAGAGTTGCAAAGTGGCAAAGTGACAGAGAAAAAGAGTAACAAAGTAAAAGAACTTCAAGAAGAAGCGGATTCCGCTGGAGAGGCGCGAACCCGAAATTTAATTATAAAACAAAAACTAGAGGTATAAACATATGTTTACACTCAAGCAATTAAACGAGAAGCTGGGAGATGCGCGGAAGCGGAAATCCAATCTCGTTAACGACCGCGCCTCCAAGCTCAATGAACTGGAGACGCTTATGAACGCCGATACTCCTGATCAGGATGCTATCGAGGCGAAGCAGAAAGAGATCAATAATCTGAAGGCTGATATTCAGAAGTCAGAGCAGATGATCGAGAATTACACGGATCAGATCGCTGACCTGAATGATGTTCAGAGCTTTGAGCCGATGAACGGTGGATTTGATTTCAGTTCTGGTAAAAAGAATGAGCATGAAGAAATAGCTGATTTCAGTTTTGTGAAGATGTTCCGTGAGGCTATTGAAAGTGGCCCACAAGGATTGACCGGACTGGAGAAAGAGATGCATCAGGAGGCTATTAATGATGCCAAGGAAAAAGGCATTAAACTGAACGGTAATCTTCACGTACCTACCATTGTAATGGAAGCGCGGCGCGGCATGCGTAATGATGTGACTGTTACCGGAGGTTCCGGTGGTGATCAGGGTGGACTTACGGTTCAAACCGATAAGATGCCATTGATCGACATCCTGAAAGCGAAGCTTCCCTTTGTGGATAGTAATGCTTCTAGCCGTGACGGACTGGGTGCGACGTTCTTCACTGATCTGAGTGGTGATCTTAGCTTTCCACGTGCGGAAGAAGATGCCAGTGATCCTGCTGTTAAGGGTGAGACTGTTGCTGGGGATGAAATGAGTCCGACTCTTGGAGAATTGACGCTTTCTCCGAATCGCTTGCCAACCTTTGTGGAGGTCTCCCGACAGACCTTAATGCAGAGTTCTGTGGCCATCGAAAACTGGTTGCGTAACTATCTTGGTTACAAGATCGCGAAGCCTATGCATGCAGGTATCATTCAGGCTATTCTGGATGCTTCCGGTACAAATGCTCAGGCTCACGGTACCGATGGCGGTGTTGAGGACTGGGAATCTATTGTGAAGTATGAAACCGATGTACTGGATTCTGATTCAGCGATGGAAGATGATCCACGATTGGCATGGCTTACAAATAGTAAGCTTCGCGGTAAGCTCAAAACTACCGAGCGTGAGACGGGAACCGGACAGTATCTATATGATCTGCAAACCGGCACTGTGAATAACTACGACATGCTGGTAAGCAGCCTTGTTCCTTCTGATCTGACCAAAGGAACCGGTACAGACCTTTCTGCAAATATCTTTGCGAACTGGGCTTCTCTGTACATCGCCATGTGGGGCGGAATCAGTTTCTTAGTGAACCCTTACAGCAAGGACACTGAGGGCTTAATCCGAATTAATGCCTGGACTTTCTACGATAGCGGATTGCGACATGCTTCTGCCTTCTCAGTAGGTAAAGACATTATCACATCGTAAATCTAATTCCGCACCCTTGATGGGTGCGGTTTCTTAAACGGAGAAAACCAATGGCTAAGAAAAAAGAAGAAGGAACTAAGGAAGAAGACGTAAAACGAACGAAGCTGTATTTCCTGAAGGCTCCCAAAGGCTACGGCTATCATGCCGGAGAAACTGAGGCGGTCCCGGAAAAACTAGCATCCGAGTTTGTAAAAGCGGGTGTTGCCCGCGAGGCAACGAAGACTTTACCCGAGGACTTACCAGGGCGTGATGCTTTGATGGAACATGGCTGTGAGACAGTGAAGGATGTGAAGGAGATCGAGGATTTTACCACGGTTGACAACATCGGCACGGCTACGGCAAAGGAACTGGAAGTGTATTTCAAGAAATAATATCGCATGCCGCTGACGTATGACACACCGCCTGCTACTAAACCTCTGGACCTGGATGAGTTGAAAGACCATCTGCGGATCGGGAGTAGTACGGCGTATGATGACTATCTGAATTTATGTATTGAGGCACTGGCTGAGGAGCTGGATGTTAATAATATGCTTCAGTGGGCTTTCAAACGTCAGCTTATAGAGGCTACGATTGTTTTTACGCTTTCGGATTTTAAGCGAAAGCTGGAGTTGCCCCGTCCACCATTGCAGTCGGTTAGTTCGGTGGAGTACCGGGATAAGGATGGCACCTGGCAGACGGTTGCGACTGATAATTATGAAGTGAATAGTGATGCCGATCCGGGCTTTATCCGGTTCAGTGATGATTATTCGTTTCCTGCTCTCCTGGGTGATGAAGAGTATCCGGTGCGTATTACCTACGTGGCCGGGTATTCTGATTCAGAAGGGAATAGCACACATCTTCAGGTTCCAGCAAACATTCGTTTGTGGGGTATGAATGTGATCGGTGACTTATGGCAGAATCGTAAGACGCAGATAGTAGCGAGGAGTTCGGCAGAGGTTGTCCAGCTTGTTCAGCAGATGGGGCGTTTGAAGGCTCCTCATAATGCAGGGCGGAGGTTCGGATGAGCTATTTCATGGATCCGGGCGAAATGGACCGGCACCTTACGGTGGAGAAGAAAACGACTTCTACCAATGATTATAACGAAGAGGTGGAAAGCTGGGGTACTGATGGCACTATCTGGGCTCGTAAAACGGATCAGCATGGTGATGAGGAAAAGGAAGGCGGTCAGATAGTGGCTACGGGTCGTACAAAGTGGACGATCTATTTCTATCCGGGTTTGAATGCCAGAGATTATCGCTTTAAGGATGAGTATGGCAACCTGTTTGATATTATCGGCGAGCCTATGGAGAAGGGGTTTCGTGAGTTTATGGAGGTTGAGACGGTGCGGAGGGATAATGGTACTGCTTAGCGGAATTTTGAATTTTAAATGTTGAATTAATTATGACTCTTTACCTGGTTCGATTTAGTAGTGGTGCTGATGATACGCTGGGGATCTTGTTCCTGAATGGTGAGGCTTTTTGCTTTACGCTGGAGGATGAGTGGCGTTCCGAGAAGGTGGCAGGTGAGACTCGGATTCCTGATGGGGAGTATGAGATCGAGCTTCGTCAGTATGGTGGGTTCCATAATCGGTATAAGGAGCGGTTCGGCACCAAGTTCCATAAAGGAATGCTGGAATTGAAGCATGTGCCGGGATTTACGGACATCCTGATCCATTGCGGTAATAATGAGGAGCATACGGCTGGTTGCATTTTGGTGGGTGATACGGTGGATATTAATCGTGATACGAATGGTTACCTGGGTAGAAGTACGGAAGCCTATTTGGCTTTGTATGAGGAAGTGATCAATGCTATTCAGGCTGGTGAGGATGTGGAAATCATTGTTACGGATGATGTAACGGAAATTTTAAACGGGTCCAAGCGGACGCTTGAACCAGCTGAAAAATGAAAAGGTGTAGTGATGACTGATGCAATTGTAACTAAGGCATTTACCATTATTGGGATTGTGACGGCTTGGATATTTGCCCAGGCGGAGCAGTTTGGGGGAATTATTGATACGGCTTTTGACCAGATGTTTAGCCTTGGGCTGTTGTTGATCGTGTTGATTGTGCTGTTTAAGGAGTATAAAGGCACTAAGGCGGATAATGCGGAGCTGGATGAGAAGTTTCAAACGCTTTTACAGGAGAATATTGAGACGAGGCGGGATTTCAGGGATTCAATTGATGCTTTAACTCAGGTTATATCGAAGATGAATGAGTAATAATAACGTACATAGCGAGCACCCATACCTGTTAGATGATAGTGAATTGAAGGTTCCTTATGGGGATATGGACCGTGAGGAGCGGATGGATGCCTTTATGCATGAGGTTCCGAGGAAGAAGTTCAGCGAGACGGCTTTTGGTGAGACGGTTTTGCTTAGAAATAGGACGGGTAAAACGATCTTAGGAGTGCTTGCCGGAGCGGTGAGTGTGTTTACGGGATTTGATATTCAACCAATCATTAACCCTTTAACGGGAGGAACAGAGATGGAGTTTTTATTTGATGCGGGATTGATAGAGATAGTGATCACTGCTGTCACCTTTTTGGTGGTTGCGGGTGTTAGCTGGGCTGGTGCTTACTTTAAGCTGCCACGTAAGTTTACGGTGAAGATCGAGCGGTTTTTGCATATCGCTTCGGAGGAGCTGGAGAAGGCAGTGGATGAGGAGAGTGAGAAGGGCCGGAAGGTTACGAAGAATGAAATTTATAACGGGCTGATCACTGCGTTTAAGAAGACGTTTGGTGATGTGCCTGAGAATTTAAAGAGTGCTAAATGAGCATGAGTGTGATCACACATATCGCTAATAATGCCGCTGACTATAAGGCGGAGATAGGTACGATATCCGGTACTTCAAGGGCTAAGATCTACACGAGTGTAGTGCCCCAGGGAGTAAAGAAGCCGTATGCGCGGATCACTCTTGTATCACGGCCGGTGGAAAATAACAAGGAAGAGCGTGGTCCAACCAGCTTCCAATATCAGATAGATCATTATGCGGACACATCTGCAAAGGCGGAGGCGTGTGAAAAGGCTTTTATAGCGGCGATCACCCCGTATCACAATTATAAGAGTACGGTAGCCGGTGAAAATGTGCGGAGCATACGGCTGATGAATGGAGGTGGTTCCGGTTATAACGAGCCGAACGAGAATAAAGAACGCATGATAGAAATTTCAATACGAATTAACCCATAGAGCGATGGCAGAGACAATCATACTTACGGAACCATGGACACTGAAAACAGGCGTGGAAAAAAATGCAGGTACCGAAATCACGTTTTCCCGAAGCTCCGAAGAGATGCAAAAGATATTGGATGCCGGTGCAGGACAAGTAAAGCAAGGTTTGCCCGGCGACTTGCCCGGCAGAAAGCATTTTGTGGACGCAGGTTTTGACAGCGTTCAAAGCCTGGGGGTATTGGAGGAGTGGACACAGGTAAATGGTGTAGGCCCAAAGACGGCAAAAGAACTTGACGAGTATTTTCAAACTAAACAAAACACAGAGGTAGAGTAAAATGGCGAATACAAGCACAGGATATGTCACAGGTTCCGATTTCGGGATCTATGTGGACGATACGTTAATCGCAGTTGCTTTAGATAATCAGCTTCAGCTTACGAAAGATATGATCGAGGTGTCCAGCAAGGACTCCGGTAAAAGCAAAGAGTATATCCCCGGGCGCGGAGATGGTACTGTAATCGGTTCATGCAGAGTGAAGTATGATGCCGGTTACGGATGGGCTGATCTGTTTGGGGCTTATAATGATGACACTAAAGTCACCGTCCGGTACAGTAATGATACTACTGGTGATGATGAGTATTCATTTGAAGCTTACATCAGTGACTTAAGCAGAACAGACCCTGATAATGATAGCTCAACGATCAATTACACCTTCCAGAAGACGGGCGATGTAACTGAAACTAATATCACAGCATAATGAGCGAACGCACATTTAACATCAAGTTGAAAGACGGTGACTCTCATGAATTGCTTTACGATAACCGTGCTTTGTACGAGTTTGAGGGCATTCATGGAGAAACCGCTATGCGGGTGATGAGTTCCGGTAATATTGGGTTCAGAGCCATTACGCACTTAGTGTGGGCTGGTTTGATCCATAAGGAAGATGCTCCATCTATTGATGAAGTGATAGACCTTGTGCCTGCAGATGATTTTGAGGGAGTGGTTAAGGTAGTAATTAAGTCTCTTGAAGATGCGCTTGGGCTCGATAAAAAAGCAAAGGCAAAAGCGGTAAAAAAAGCAAAGGCGGGTCGTCCGGCATAGACTGGCAGGAATGGCAGCGCATTGCTTACGGTCCGCTAAGGCTTAAGCCCTGGGAGTTCTGGAAACTACTGCCAAAGGAGTTTACCCTAATGGTGGAAGGGAATTTAATGGTGCGTGAGAATGATAGGAGTATGGTGATAGAGCAACTTCATCTGCTTCGGACTATATCAGCAACCATTCAGAATTTAGGGCAATCGTTTTCTAAAAACCCGGAGCCTGTTGATGTGCTGGATATCTGGCAGATCCCAGAGATCGATAAGATCATTAAGAAACACCGGGCGAAAGCAGAAGAGCGATTTGAGCAGCGTGCTGAGCAAGTTCTTGATAAGTATAAACGCATAGGAGAAAAGTATAAAGATGGCGGCTAATGCGATAGAGTTTAAGATGGATCAGCGGGAGTTCCGTGAGTCGTTGAAGGAGATTCAACGCATGGAAAGCTCTATTGATCCTGAGTGGATGAAGTCTACGTTGCGCCGCCGCGCCCGGCCTATAGAAAACAGTATGCGCAGAAATGCGGAAGGCTATCTGAAGTCAACGCGTATAGCGAAGATGATCGGCATTACTGCTGCCAAAAGCAGGACTGGAGACTGGGGCGCAAAAGTAGGGGTAGTTAAGAATGATCCCGTCCTTTTCCCTGACTTCTCTGCTCCGGCGCTTGCCTCTGTGTTGGAGTATGGTACGGACGAACGATACCGTACCCTTAAAAAAGGAGTGGTTGTCACCGGACGGAAAAGTACCGGCCGCGCTCCTGCCATGCCATTCTTGAGACCTGCCTGGGATGAAAACGTAAATCAGTTCATGAATAAGGTACAAGAAAGCATTGAACGCAAAGTGTTAAAGGAGAAGTGATATGTCAGATCGCAGAGTCACATTTGTTGTAGGTGCCAACGTCAAGAACTTTGTTGACGGGATGGGGAAGGTACAAAAGCGATTTGAGCGAATGGGCAAGAAGATGCAGCGCATTGGTTCTGACCTCTCGCAGAAAGTTACGCTTCCTATACTTGGTTTGGGTGCTGCGGTGGGTAAAACGGCTATTGACTTTGAAAGTGCCTTTGCCGGAGTACGAAAGACCGTAGATGCCACGGAAGAAGAGTTCGGCAGGCTACGGCAGGGTATCCTTGATATGAGCAAGGAACTGCCTACCAGTGCCAATGAGATCGCCGGAGTAGCGGAGGCCGCAGGTCAGCTTGGTATTAAGAGTGATGCTATCCTGGAGTTTACAAAAACCATGGTAATGCTTGGGGACACTACGGATATTGTAGCAAATGATGCAGCTAAAGCCCTTGCCCGGGTAGCAAACATCCTTCAGCTTCCACAGGATCGATTTGATGAGATGGGGTCCACTATTGTAGATCTCGGTAACAATTTTGCTACTACAGAATCCGAGATCGTGGATATGAGTACACGGATCGCGGCTGCAGGTAACATTGCTAAGATGAGCGCTTCGGATATCTTTGCGATCTCTACTGCTTTAAGTTCGGTTGGTGTGAATGCGGAAAGCGGGGGTACTGCTGCACAGAAAGGAATCCTTGCTATTAATGATGCTGTGGCGCGTGGCGGGGAAGCTTTGGAGACGTTTGCTAAAACATCCGGTATGAGTGCCCATCAGTTCAGGGAATCATGGAGGCAAGACGCAGGACTGGCTTTTTCTCAATTCATTCAGGGATTGGGGAGTGAAGGAGATAATGCTACTCAGGTGCTGGAGGATGTAGGACTTCAAAGCGAGCGTACCCGTGCGGCTTTCTTATCTCTGGCGAATAGCGGTGATCTACTCAACAGAACTATTGAAACGGGGAGATCTGCATGGGAGGAGAATAATGCGTTAACGAAGGAGGCACAACAGCGGTATGAGACCATGGCTTCCGACCTTAGTGAGATGTTTAACAGTTTTAAGGCGGCCGCAGCGAGTTTTCAGGATGTAATAAGCCCAGCGATTAAACGCTTCACAGATTATGGTAAAGCACTTGCCCAGGTGTTTGAGGATATGGAGGATGAAACCAAAAAGAGAATATTGGTTATTGCCGGGCTTCTTGCTGCCAGTGGGCCTTTACTTGTGGCTTTTGGAGGAGTGATGAAGGTTGTTGGGTTATTGGCAAGTACGTTTATGATCAAGTTTGCTGCAATAAGTGCTGCAGTTGCAGGAGTTGTTGTAACGGGGCAATGGTTCGTTGATAACTGGGATAAAATGAGCCAGGGTATAGAGAACATCACAGATAGTTATGTAATAGCCTTCCAAAAAATGGCGCGGGGTATAATGGAAGCCATTCGGGAGATCATAGACTTTGTAGTAAATAGAACCGGTCCCGGATTTGTAGCTGATGTATTTGGATGGGACCTGTCTGGATGGGTTAATGATGTGGCTGGGGTTAGTGGTGCTATTGGCGGTTTAACAACTAAGATAGAAAAGAATGAAAAGGAGCTGGCAGCAGGAATTAAAAAATATACTGACACTGCCTGGGGTAGTTTAAGCGAGTCTGCTCAAAACGCTTTGGACTTAACTAAGCAGGCTTTAAAGAATGGGTTGAAAAATATTCTAAAAGATTCGGAGATCGCTTCCATTATTTCTCAGATAGAAGAGAAGATGTTAAAAATGGGTGGCGGTGGTGTTAGTACTGGGGCCAGTAGTGGATCTGCTCAGCAGTCAGCACCTACTAAACCTATTATTGATATGCCCAAAGTTGATGATGAGGTAATCCATAGCTGGGAAGAGCTGGATAATCAGATCACTTCTTCTTTCAAGAATATTGATATGGGCAGTAAGATGAGCCTGAGTTCTTGGCAGAAATTTACTATGAAAGCTAAGGAGGCTGGTTTTGATTTCGTGAACTTCCTTTCCTCTGAGGTGGCCGGCGCTATATCAAGTTTTGCTGAAGGTGTTGGTGAAATGATGGCCGGCGCAGGCAACGAGTTCTCTTCTGGTTTACAGGAAGTAATGTTGTTAGTGCTCGATTTTGCTAAGAAACTGGGTGGTATCCTTACCGCGATCGGTACTGCTATCGCTTTCATTCCAGGGCTTCAAGGTCCGGCGGGTTTGTATATAGCAGGTGGTTCGGCATTAACTATGCTTGCTGCCGGAGGATCAGCCGCCATTCAAAAGAATATAGATCAGAAAAGGGAGAACGCTCAAAGTAGCAGAAGCGTAAATGATGCTATTATCTCTCCTAACGGTAATGTGATCACTACGCATCCTGAAGATTATTTGATAGCTACTAAGAATCCGGGGTATTTAGCTGGGCAGGTTGCTGGTGGATCTTATAATGGTGAGGGAATGGAAAAAGCGGTTATGAATGGAATGCAAAAAGCATTTCGGGCGGCCACTGGTAAAGATCTGTTATTAATGATCAACGACTACCAGGGAGGGGCGGGTAGATAATGGCTTACGGAGTTAAATATAGATGTACCCATAAGCAGAAGACAAATGCTACTATTACAACCTACGTGGTTGAGCTGCTTAAAAAGGATTACTCTGGCGCTGTCACGGATGTGAAGGGTAATGTTGGAAATGGTGTGGTTGAATTAAGTTATGATAACCTGAATCCAGCTGATCTCTTTGAAGAGCGAGTCCAAAAGGGCCGGTTGACTTTTCACTTACAAATCCGAGGCACCGGTACTGATCCCGTACTGAACTACGATGGCTTATCTATATTGAATGAGATCTTTTCCGGAGATGAGGAAGAGTTTAAAATGCGCCTCAAAATAAACGGAGATGTAGAGTGGACCGGTTGGGTGCTTACTGATCTTGGGGATTCAACGGATGGAGCCTTTACCTATTCAGGTGAGATCGTTGCGAAGGATTTTACACGGCTTTCAGGTCTATACTTTCCTCTTACAAATGATCGAAAAAAACTAATCGTAACCTTGGCTGATTTCTTGGATGAGCTGGGGCTTGGGTTGGATATATACTCTTATACAAGCTGGATCACCTCAGAAACTACTGATACGGATGATTTCCTGAATCAGATATACAATGAGCGGAAGGCGTTCCGCTCCTATGCAAGTAATGGCGATGAGATAGATCAAAAAATCACCATAGAAAAAGCGCTGAATATCTTTTTGAATAACTATGGGTTGATATTACGGCAAACCGGTAACGCGTGGAGAGTCTATCAACTCACAACGCTTAGTGATCCTGCCAGTGTTAAGGAGTTTATTTATAACAGCAGCGGGGTAAAGAAATCCGGCGCCGATACCGATCTCACTGTGGATGTAGACCGTATTAGTAAATTCATACTTCCGGGTGGGAAGAATAAGCGACTTAAAGCCCTAAAGCAGGTTAAGAACAGATTTAATCACCGGGCTAAGACCTCTGGAATAACACTACCGGTGCAGATCGATCTGGAAGATTCTCAGACGGAATCATATAGTCAGTTTTTTCTAAGCAGCGGCACTCAGACTATCTCTCTGGGGTTTGATGTATATGCGGAAACTTCCGAGACTCAAAGCTCCATGAATGCCAGGTTTCGACTTAAAATCGGGAATTATTATCTGCAGGATGATGGCACTCTTTCCACGGATGTAAATAATTACTATGAAGTAGAGATGCTTAATGCGAAGAATATTCCGGGAAGTAATATATGGACCGGGTATTTCTCATTACCGCAAATATCAGTACCGGCTGATGCAGATGGCACACTGGAACTGATATATGCGGGAGCCACCGGTAATATTGATTTCGCAGACGTTACAGAGTACAGTAACCTGTCTTTTAATATCAAGAACAGTCTTTTAAGTGAGAATTCTACTTCTATAAATTATGAGCTCACTCAAACCGGCACCTTTAGCGTAATAAAGGAAATTGAAGATACCTGGTTTGGTGATGGGCCTACTGCTTACGCGGACTCTGCGTTACGTTACGGTGAACAGGACAGTAATACTACGGCTGATATCTGGCAATTCCGTGGGGCTACCGGGAATTATAGGAATTTCCATGAAAACAGGCTGAAAGAAGATATGGATGTTCAGCGCTCACTGTCTGAAAACTACAAGGGGCAGCTTCTTGGTGAGTATTCTCCGAGTCAAATACCGGTGAAGGGATCACAGAATTTGTTTTTCCTGGGGGGTAGCTTAACGGCAGCCGGAGATCCGGGTAATGTATGGGATGCGTTCTTTATTGAGATAACAGTGGAGAGCGGATCGGATACATTTGAGGATGTGATCGACCTTGATTCATCAACATCGGGTATAGTCGGAGACTCTGCCAGGGATGGGGCGATACTTCAAAGCCAAAGATTTGATGAATCCCAGAAGATCACCACAATAACCTCTGCTCTAAGCGGTACAGTTACTGAAATCCCTATTGAGTCGGTAGGTGGTGTATTCCTTCAAAAGGGGGATGTATTCTATGTATTTGATATTGTAACTGCAGATCTAATCTCCTTTGTATTGGATGCTCCTATGTTCCCCGATTCAACCAGCTTAACGGTGCAGGGTAAGTCGGTGTCTGATGAGATCACGAACGGCAGCTGGATCGTATTTACCGGGGGTATCATTACGAGTCGTTTAACGAGAAGTGATCAAGCTATCCGGCTGGGTGTTACGAATGTAGAGTATCTGCAGGACAGTGAGACTGGGGAATACCTGACGGATGAGAATGGAGATGCTATTATAAACGGTGAAAGCGATCCCGGCGCTTTTCTGGATATCCTGAAAGATGAGTTAGTCGCCAAGGTGACAGCAGGCGGCTTGCTTGCCCTCGCGAAGCTGAGTGTGGATGTAGAGGAACAGAGTTCTACGATTCTTTTGAAGGCGGATAATATAAACCTTGAATCCGTTGTGACTACGCTTAATGCTCAGGAAGAAATAAAGCTGAACGCACCTGCTATAAATTTGGAGGGCTTGGTCTCTGCTATCAATGCGGATAATGGTACGGAGACGGAGATAGATGGGGGTAAGATAAAGGCGGATACGCGAATCACTGTGGGGAGTGGGGATAATGTGGTGGTTCTATCTGGCGAGGAAAATGATTATAGAATATGGGCCGGTAATGCTACTGCTATTGATGATGGAGAAGGGAGTGGTGATGCTCCTTTCCGCGTGGATCGGTTTGGTAATATATGGGCTAATAAAGTAAACGCTTTATCGGGTGATGGTACTGGTTCTATTAACAATCTAAAGCTGAATAATTTAGAAGTTACCGGGACGATAACGGTAACGGATGGGGAGGTTGTCGCTACAGCAGAAGAGACTTTTGATTCTTCTGATTACGAAATAGAAACAGCGTTTAAAAATGGAGTTATAACGGTTGGTATAAATGTTTCAGGATCTCCGAGAAGTAGGGGCATTGAAATTGGTTACAACTCGTCTATAAATCCAAAAATAAGTTTAAACAGGCTTATTAGCCCATTAGGTAAGGATGCTGTTTCTAAGATTGAGGCGGATGGTATATTTATGGATGTAAATGATGGATTGGGCGGTGATTCAAATATATCCTTAAGCCCTTCATCCACATCTAATCAACCCTTTATTTCTGTAGGCTCTAACTATCAAACGGCAGGGGCTGGTGTTACAGATGATGGTAATTATCTACAGGTAAATGTAGCAGGAGCAACTAAATACTTAAGACTTTATTCATAATGGAAAGAAACGCACATAAATCGTTACAGAATTTAGAGCAATTGGTGAACCGGACACCGTTATCGAGAGCGGAGCGGGAGGCGCTTTCGGGTGATGTGGGGGTGTTGGAACAGGTGCTGGCGGAATTTGTGAAGGCACGTAAGGAGCTTGATCAGATCAAGGCGCGCGCGGATGAAATGAAGAAGGAAATTGAGAAGAAATCAAAAAAGAAAGAAGGTGAGTAATTATGCCAGGTGAATCAGGGTTAACGAAGAAGGCGGCGCTTGAAAGCTTAGAACTGGTCCGGGCGGTTACGAAATCCGGGCAGTCTATCAATATATCTAAGAAGGATCTGCTGAAGGAGATTGATGCGGCCGTGAAGGCCAGTGGCAATATTGTTCGTTATGAGACACGGACTGAATTAGCAGCGGATACCTCGCAGGATGATAAGACACCGGGGCAGGTGTATAATGATACAGGCTATGTCTATGAGTTCACTTCCTCGGATGTGGATACGGGTACCGATAGCATCGATGAGGCCGCCGGGGAGATAAATCCCGGTGATGTGCTTCGTTTTTCTTCTACAGGGACCTTGCCTGGAGGGTTAAGTGTGGGCGTGGACTATTATGTACTTACGGCGGTGCTGGGTTCTTTTAAGGTTTCTACCACACCAGGCGGTAGCGCTGTAAATATAACCTCGGGCGGGGGCGGTACGCATACGGTGAAACGGGTTAATAACGGTCAGTATGTGTGGGATGATGGCAATGGGTATTGGTTAAAGGTGGATAGTGAGGTAGCCGCTTCTGTGGATCCGCAGGATTATGTGTTTCCGGTGGCTGGCGGTGGTATTGGGGATTACCTGAACGATAAAACAGCAAGTGAACTTGATGCTTCGGATACGGAGAAGCTGCAGACGGGGAAGACAGTTGGGGATTATTTTGATGTTAAGACTCCAGAGCTGTTACAGCAAGCAGCAAGCAATTTGGGCGGACAGGTATTTGTGCTTAGTGAGGGTGATGATTATGTGCGATTAAGTGCTGTGGATGGTGCTTCAAATTTGCAGGATGTAAGTACTACTGCCGGTGGCATTTCAATAGACGTTTTAAGAATAACAACATAAAAGGATAAGACTATGGCAACTTTTGATGTAATTAAGAAATCTTCGTTTCAGGATGTAGTGGATGCATTACAGACGAATGATGCCCAGGTACAGAGTGCTATCGATGAGGCGTTAACAAACTCTGATGTGGATGCAAACTATATCTCCTACACCGTAGGGACGAAGCCTTCCACTTCGGGGGCTACTGAAGGCACTATTGGGGCTTACTTTACTTCTGATGGTTTGCTTCAGAAGCTGGAGCTTCAAAGTGGGTCTTGGGTTGATGTTGGGGAGCCGCTTGTAACGAAGCAAGCGCTTGACGATAAGGCCTCATTCTCATCACCGAAAAGATCGGAATTAAATGTTTGGGGCGGTATGAGTATGGATGATGGCAGGGATGAAAAGCCTTTAGTTACATTCTTTGATGATGATGGACGCATTGAATGTTATAATATTTTAAAACCTATTCTTGATGCTAAGGGTGTTACGGCAGGAATGGCTATACCTACCGATGCGGTTGGAAATTCAGGTAACATGAGCTATACACAGCTTAGAGAGTTGCAGGCAGACGGATGGGAAGCACTATCTCACCTTACAACTGGCGGTCTTGGCAGTCAGACAGAATCTATTCAAGAGGCAAGATTGAAAGATTCTCGTGATGCTTTAGAAGCCGAAAATTTAGACGTGTTTAGTTTAGTTCCTCCTTTTGGAGAAGATGGGGGTGCGGCAGGCAGGAGATTGACTCGCCAATATTATAGATCTGCTTTTATTACTCAGGGGGCGATTAATACATATCCGATTAATACATTTAGTATAAAGAGAATTAATTTTGTAGAGCCAAATGCAGTCGATAATCCAACTTTAAGCGAATTGAAGGCCTTTGTTGACGAAGCGGTTAGTGAGACAGGTTGGGTTGTTTTTTCAATTCATTCTCAATACGCTGGATTTGATTCAACCCAACAACAAGTCCTAAGAGACTTAATAGACTATATACAAGGGTTGCCAGTTGATATCGTCAACCCAAATGATGCGTTAAATATAGTTGGTAATTACCTTGATGTTGGAGATCAGACATTGAATAATTACACAAGAATTGATAATAATGGAGAAATTGATTCAAGTGGAATTGGTTATGTGTTAAAAAGAGGTTTTGATGCCGAATCTCCAATAACTGATTTTAGAGATCAAAAAATTACATCTTCATTAATTCAGTCAGGTGACAATCAATCAGGATTACCATCAGGCGGTAGCTTTGGAGTTCTTGAGACACATTATAGAACTGCTGACTTTGGATATCAGAAGTTTTATTCTATTCAAAACAAGCACATATATTTCAGGGTTTGGGATGATGATACAAATGATTGGGATGGTTGGATTCGAATTGATGATACAAATAGTTTAGGTGGCGTTTCTCCAAATGCTGCCCCCACAGATTTTAAACATGCTTTCGTCGTTCAGGCTTTTAATTCGACAACTGCATCTGATAATAGTATGCCTGAAGGTAAATCAGGTACACTTATCAGCTATACTCGAGGAAGCACGTTTAATGCTTTTCAAGAGTATTATGTTTTTAGGTCTCATCGTAAATTTTTGCGCTACTATGATGATCAAGCTGGTGCTTGGTCTGATTGGGAAGAAAATAGTCAAGAAATAATAAACTTAGGCAATGATTATTCAGGCGGGGCAGCAAACCCTAATGCTCTTTTAGCTACGAATTATCCTGATGCGGGTAAAATATTCGTTACAAACATTTGGACTGGTTCAGATACTACAGGGCTACCAGAGTCAAGCCTTGGAAGCCTTGTAACCTATATAAACAGGCTATCAGATTACACGTTGTCCTATCAGGAATATCACGTTCGTAACTCAAAAAATGTGTACAGAAGAACTTTTGATTCAGGGGCGGTATGGAGTGATTGGTATCAAATTGCAGGTGGAGCGAGTGGAAGCTTTACTGCAAGCTCAGGAGAGACTGTTACCGTTGAAGATGGATTAATAACCGACATTACATAACACCTCGTTATCCCTGAGATTTTCACCCTGAAAAAGCGTCTAAATGCGCTTCATTATCGGGGTGATAGTATCTCATGGTTGTCTCCATTCTGGCGTGTCTCGCAAGTCGCTGAACCTCCTGAACAGGAACCCTTTGTTCGTTCAGCCAATAGGATATGCAAGAGTGTCTCATATGGTGGGCAGTGAAGTTATCACATAGTGGTTTCGGAAGAGCTGCGAAATGACTTTTAAGATGCTGCCGGAGTGTCGAATCTGAGTTGTACCCAAACATTCTCCCATACTTTTCAGTCGTTCTGACTCCGCGCTCAAAAATTCTCTTCACTTTTGAGGGGATCGCAATCGGGGTATCATGTTCTTTTTGACTCTTTGGATGAAACTCATCTTCCAGGTTCCACATATACAGATCACCCACCCGGAGAAAATGTCCATCGTTAACAACCCACGCCGGCCGGCAATGCACAATCTCAGATATTCGAAGGCCCATATAAAAACCCACATTGATGATATCTCTGATCAGTCCATTATTAACCCCGGCCAGCAGCATCTGAAGTTGCCGTTCATTCATGGTGAGTATATTGGTCTCATGCTTTTCGGCTCTGGTCTTGTACACTTCGGTTTCCACTGGTTCTTCCATGTGCTTTTCCTTCACGCACCACTCAATAAAATTATCAATTACGGCCTTCCGGAGATTCTTTGTTTTAAGTCGGCCGGACTCGTTAATAACTTTGTTTAACTTTTTACGCTTTAAATCGTCTATAGAATCACATCGATCTAGCAGGAACCTCATGTTTTGGTCGTAAGCTCTTTTGGAGTTCTCAGCCAAATAACGTGATTTATATTTCAGATAATTTTTCGATAGTATTTCTAAAGATAGATTAGACATGTCTCTTATATTTAAAAGGAACTATTGAACTAGAGGTATAGTTATCTTCCTGAGTTGTGAGGGTTATCCCACAATTTATAAACATGGGATTTTTTATCCCACAGTTATACCACAGTTTTGTTCATATTCATTCCTAATTTTCGATTAATTATGTTTCAAACATTACTGCATAACCCCAATAGGGGCTATTACGGGCACTAATGGTAGTAGTATTAGATAATTCCTGAATATTGTCCTTATCTCGGAGCTTAAAGAGACTATTCATCATCAAATTAGAAGTAAGAGAAAGCTATGATCTCAAATGAAGTACAGCGGTTCTATGACCCTACATTTACCGTAACCGACGAATACAAAGAATCCTTGCCGGACTTGCAAAATGGACCGGCTTCCCTCATCGAAGGGGCCAATGTGCCTATTCAGCAAGTGGGTATTTCCAACTTCAAACTGCCGCTGAAATTTCGTCGCAGAGAAGGTGAGCCGATCACGCTGGAAGCTTCCGTAGATGGATATGTAAGCCTGGAAATGGATAAGAAAGGGATCAATATGAGTCGCATTATGCGGACCTTCTACAAATTTCAGGATAAGACTTTTCATCTGGATCGCCTGGAAGAGATCCTGAAAGCATATAAAGAAGACCTGGAAAGTCAGGAATCTTTTCTGCGGATATCCTTCAATTATCCGATGCTTATGGACAGTTTGCGTTCAGGCATGAAAGGCTATCAATATTATAAAGTACAGCTGGAAGGCCGCCTCGATAATTATGGCCGCTTTCAGAAACACATGCACCTCGATTTTGAATACAGCAGTGCCTGTCCTTGCAGCTACGAGCTTGCTGAACACGCCCGCGAAACAAGGGATGTAGCCGCTATTCCACATAGCCAGCGTAGTGTGGCCAATGTGACGGTTGCTCTTAAAGATGAATTTTTTGTGGAAGACTTGGTTCAGATCTGCCGAAATGCACTTAAAACCGAAACACAGGTGATGGTGAAGCGCGAAGACGAACAGGCGTTTGCAGAAATGAACGGTGCTTTTCAGAAGTTTGTGGAAGATGCTGCTCGTCTTCTTTACGATGAACTCGACAGTTATAACAGTATCCGCGATTTTGTGGTGCGTTGTGTGCACATGGAAAGTCTGCATAGTCATGATGCCGTAAGTCGCATCTGCAAAGGACTCCCAAATGGGTTGAGATAAGATAGACAACCCTCATAAATTTATATAAAGCCTCGCATTCTATGTGGGGCTTTATTGTTTTGTAAAACCTGCAATTCTTTTACGCAACGGGGTGATAAAAGTCCTAACTTTGGCCTCCCTACAAAACACCCCAAAATTGATTTATGAGAAAATTATATATCCCATTTATAACGCTATTAACACTATTAATAACCGCAATTCCAGTTCAGGCTCAGCTGTTTGAAGATTTTGAATCCGGAGATAAAGGAGGTTACGCCGGAGGAACAGTCACACTTGAATCTGGCGATTGGTACATGGAAGATGCCCTGATCGGAAATTTGACGAACGATAAATACAATGGTTCCCAAGGGGTGAGAACGGATCGCCGGGAAGGTAAAACAGGGAATATCTACATGGAGTTTGATAAGACAAATGGTGCCCAGGAGGTTTCATTTTACCTCGCGCATTATGGTAACCGTGCTGAAGATGCTGCACTTCAGGTTCAGTACTCTGTAGATGGCGGATCCAGCTGGACAAACATTGGCGATGAAATTACAGCCCCTGCAGAACTGACGGAATATACCATTCCGGTAGAAGTAGCAGGCGATATCCGTTTCAAGTTTATACAGTCATCCGGTACAGACCGCATGAATATTGACGACATTCGCATTACCGATTACATTGAGCCTGCCGAGGAACCAACCGTAGCGCTAAGTGTAGATGGAGCTGGTACAGAAGCAGGAAGTGATGTTACTTTCTCAGCTACCTCAACAAATTCAACCCGCACAAAAGATATTGAAATAACGAATCTTGGCAATCAGGAACTGGTGATCTCGGAAGTCACCGTCTCCGGAGCCGGATTTTCCATTTCCAGCGACCTGGCTGACTCTTCTCTTAGCTTCAACGAAGAAGCCGTGGTTACCCTGACCTTTACACCTGAAACAGAAGGCTCATTCACAGGGCAGCTGCAAGTGGAGAGCAATGCCTCAAACGAGAGTACATTTTCATTAAATCTGCTTGGTGAAGGTTTTGCCGATGGTGCTGTAATTCCAATTTCGGAAGCCCGACAAGTAGAATTTGGTACGCGCGTTACGGTTGCCGGCAGAGTAACGGTAAGCGATGAATTTGGCGGACCTGCTCACATTCAGGATAACACGGCCGCTATTGCCGTTTACTGGCCAGATTTACATGCAGAGGCAGAATTGGGAGATTCAGTAGTTGTTACCGGACCGGTTACGGAATTCAATCCTGTAGATGGACCTGATGGCGATTTCCTGCTTCAAATTGCGGAGCATGACGGCGACGATGATATCACCTTTGAGATCATCGATACGGAAAGAAAAGAAGTGGAGCCCAAGCTTATTACCATCGAAGGGATGAACTCTGGTAATTACGAAGCACAGCTGGTTATGATCGAAGAAGTGATCATTGATCACAGTGGTTCATTTCAAGGGGAACAAAATTATGATATCTCTGACCGCAGTGGCGAAGGCCTTATTCGAATTGATGGCGATGCCAATCTTGTAGGGGTTGAAGCTCCTGGTGAGACGGTTACGATTGTTGGAGTGGTAGATCAGTTTTTTGGAGATTACCAGCTGAAGCCGCGTTCTGCTGCAGATATTGGTGCAGAAGAAGTGAGTTACCCCGGCGATGACGTATCCAAAGACCTTACTTTCGAAGTAGTTACATGGAATGTTGAATGGTTTGGTGATGCAGGCAACGGCCCTGACAATGATGAGCAGCAGCTGTCAAATGTGATCGAAGTGATCCGCGAGATCGATGCTGAGATCTATGCTTTCCAGGAAATTGCAGACCAAACTGATTTTGCAACCTTGCTGGATTCTCTGGATGAGTACGGTGGGATTCTGGCCGATTTCAGTCAGCAGCAGAAAACAGCTTTCTTATTCAAACGAAGTGAAATTGATTCCCTCAGCTCAGCGAAGATCACCGATAACTTAACCTCTAACTACTGGGCCGGTGGTAGCAATCAAAGCTTTGCCAGATTTCCGCTTATGTTCCAATTCAACGCAACTATAAGTGGAGAAACAAGGGAAATATATGCTTTCAATGTACATATGAAAGCCATGGATGATTCTGATTCCTATAATCAGCGTTATGAAGCTTCCCGTGAATTGAAGCAATACCTGGATCAGCTTCATGCCAATGATAACGTGATCTTTTTAGGAGATTACAATGACACAAGTACCGGTTCCATTACTTCCGGTCAAGAGTCTCCCTATAAGAATTTCGTGGATGATGATGAATATACTGTGATCACTCAAAGTCTGGAAGAGCGCGGTTTTGCGTCTCAGTCCATCGGCTCCTTTATCGATCACATTACCATCACTTCTGAACTTTCTGATGAATATATCGCAGGTACGGAACGTGTTGAGAATACAAACTATATTGGCAGTTACCTGAGTTCAACTTCCGATCACTATCCTATCTGGACACGCTTTCAGTTTGAAACGGTAGTGAGTAACGAAGAGCTGACAGCAAACCCGGTGAATTTCAGTCTGGATCAGAATTATCCAAATCCATTTAACCCAAGTACCGTGATCAGCTATCAGTTAGCTGAGAACAGTACCGTGACTCTAGAAGTTTATGATATGCTGGGTCGTGAAGTGGCTACATTGGTAAATAACGAACGAATGACTGCCGGAAGTCATAACGTAACTTTTGATGCAGGTAACCTCTCAAGTGGGCTGTATATGTATCGTTTGTCTACGGCTAACGGTCAGCAGATCACCAAAAAAATGATGCTGGTGAAATAAGTTATTAGGTTTCAGCTATCGCTAATTGCTTTGGCTGTGAGTGAACAAATTGCTTAAAAGATCAGCATGTGCTGATTAAAGATCTCGCTCCGTACGCTCAGCGTCGGAGCGTTTTTGTTTGAACTATTTGGCAGAGGAAATGAGGCCGCTTTCAGGATCAGAAAGAATACATAAAAGCAGTAGAAGTATTATTTTAAATCTGATTTTAAAATAACAATAGTTGTCACTCTGAGCGCCTAATAACTTTCAAATGGATTAGATGCTTGACGCGATCCCGAATAAGTCGGGACAAACGATAAACAACATCATAAGTATTTAAGCTTTTGAGATCCTTCGCGGTCAACAGACATTCGTAAAGAGCTTTCTAAGCGCTCAGGATGACAACTTTCTGAAGCTAATAATCGAACTTAGGCTTTAACTAATGTTAGATAAAAGAAACCGAATCAATTTCAGTAAAAAATTTAGGATATGAGACCTTTAGATACGTCAAAAAGCCGAGTTCTTCCATTTGGCAGTGATCCCAATCTGCGTCGTCGTTTTATGATCACGGATGAAGAAATTCCGGGCAACATGCGCTGGGGACGGTTGTTGGAAGAATTGGACAAGCTTGCCGAAGACATTGCCCTTGAATACGTTCACCGGATCAATGAACAAGCAAAAGTGGTAACGGCTGCTATTGATGATATCATGCTGCGAACCCCCGTGGATATTGAGAAAGACCTAAACCTGAAAGCACGGATCAATTATGTTGGGAGAACCTCGATGGAGGTTGGTATTCGAGTCGATCAGGAAGGAGAGTCGCTGGCTTCTTGCTATTTTACGATGGTAGCCCGAATTGAGGAAAATGGAGAAGCCAAAAGCCTGCCCATCGACTCACTGGAATATGTGGATGAGATCGAGAAAAAGCGGTATGAGGCTGCCATTGCCCGCCGCCAAGACTATCGTGAGCAAATGGATGCCTTGCAAAAACCACCGAGTAAAGAAGAATATGAGATGCTTCGGGAGCTGCATCAGGCACAGGAAAGCCCGGACTTTGATGGATTACTGGTAGGAGATCTGGTTCGTGGCAACTGGGAACGGATGTTTCCTGAGCAGGAAAATGTGCCGGAAAAGATCTTTGGTGGCTATGTTATACGCCGGGCCTTTGAGTTGGCCATGATGCATGCAGAAGAGATCACCCCGGATCGCCCCGTATTTGTAAGGGTGAATCGTATTAATTTTCATCAGCCGGTCCGTATAGGCGATAAGCTGGATTTTACCAGCCGGGTGACTTACACCGGTAACACCTCATTGAGTATAGAGATCAGCATTGAGCGTATTAGCCGAGATCAGGTGGTAAGGGCTTTATCCAATGTTTGTATTTTTACCTTCGTGAATGTAGATGAAGAAATGAATCCCAAACCGCTTCCTGAAGTTCATCCCACAACCTATGCTGAAGATGAACGCTATCTGAAAGCACATCGGCGTCGAAAAGATCACAAGAAATGGAAGGAGAGAACAAAAGGCTAAAGAGAGAATGATCTCCGGTATTCTGTTTTGGAATTCATTTTAAATGAGAAGAAGGGACTATGGAATACAAATTTCTATTCCATAAGTGGTGCTGTTGGATTTTATCCTTCAAAAAAAACTCGTTCCAGGTACTCTGCGTTGGAGCGATTTTTTGGCAGAAGGATTTCAAGTCAACTTTGAGATTGCGCTATATTTTTGATTTTTTATAAGCCTATTAATAATAATATCAGAAAAGGGTACAATGAAACGATTAGCATGGGCACTACCAATACTATTCTTAATTTCGGCATGTGGCAGCAGTTCAGTCTACATGCTTTCTGAATCAGAACAGCAAGGCATCACCTATCAGATGTATCAGGAAGATCCTCAGGCCACCTATGATACGGCTGTAAAGATATTCGATCAGTTTCAGCTACCGATCAATTTAGATCAGGGATGGGAGATCGAAAACCGGGATGCGGACAATTTCACCCTGGAAACGAACTGGAGAAAACCGGGAAGCTCATCATCGGTAAGCGGAGGCACAAATATTGGATCCGAAAGTGATGAGCGGTACAAGTTGGCTGTAGAGGTTCAAGAGGCTGAAAATGGGTCTAAAGTGATGTTAGATCTGACAAAACAGGTTAAAATGACGGGAAATCCCAATCAGGAAAGTCCCTGGAGAACATTTGATGTCAATCAGCAAACTGCTGATGAATATCTGGTTCCTGTTTTAGAAGAATTTGAAGAACAAGGCCTGACGGTTCAAAGCTGATCTGAGGCATAAAATACAATCACATGTAGCATACAAAGAGACGACTGTTCTATGCGGTTGCATCATTCTTTGCGATCAAGCAGCAGTCGCAAATGGTGAGCTCTGTATGGTCCATGGCTCTCTTTTTGTATGTCCGGATCTCTTCCATTGTTATGGTAAATCCATTTTCTTCCAGAAGAGAAGACAGTTCATCACTTTCATAAAGAATGAAATTTTGCTTCGTAAACTCCAGATGTTCCACAGAATGCCGAGGACGATATCCAATAAGGAATTTTCCGTCTGGCTTTAGAATACGTTTAATTTCTTTGAGGTGAACTTCAGGTGGATCAAGAAAATAGATCACATTCAGGGCTACAGCCACATCAAAAGTGTGATCAGGGAAAGGCAGGGCCGAGGTGTCACAGCAATGAACAGATAACTGTTTGTTGTTGATGAATTCCTGATTTCGGTTTTTGGCTTCCCTGCACATATCAGGAGAGAAGTCCACACCGGTGAGTTTCAGATTCGGTTCAACTCTGAAATAGTCCGCAAAGTGTTTGCCATTGCCAAAGCCAATTTCAATGATTTGAGCTTCAGGTTGAGCGGGCATTATTTCAAATGCGAGATCATACAACCTTTGATTGGATTCGTTCAAGGCTTCGGCTACTTCAAGCCCGGCTTCACCGGAGGGTTTCTTAAGTTGATCTGAGAGTTGTTTAGCATCCATAGCTCATTATACATAGTATCGGTAAAACAGATGTGTTGAATTTTGACAAAAACTATGATCCCAATGTTTTATAGGCTTCGGTTTGATAGTATTTCGGGGTAGAATCGATTCGGGCATGCAGCCAGTAAACGCCTAATCCGGACGTGCTTAACCACCGCGGTTCAGTACCCACATGTTTTGTCATTTGCTCACCAACCATTTTCCAGAATTTCAGTATTTGTGATTCAGGGGCTTTTCGAACAAAATCGCCAATTTGTGTATAAATGCTATGATCAGAAACAGGGCAGGGGGCAACTAACATTGCATCACCACCTAAATTGGGAAAAGAAACCACCTCGGAATCTGGTTCAAAATAAGAGCTGAATGTTTGAGGATCTGGATCTACATTTGCGAGAAGATTACTTTTTACGAGGTTACATTCGTAACCCTCCTTCATTGTTGGCTTAGTAAAAGGCTTGTTCTCCCAGAAAAAAGCTTTATAGTCACAACCAGCTAAAAAATCATTATAGCGTTTCCGAAAGTCAGAGCTCTGTTTTAGCTCATTTAAAAACTGTTGGCGAGAGATCCGGTTCTTATTTTCCAAAATAGAAAACCGAATACTTTCTTCAGATTCTTCCAATACGGTAAACTGATATCTGTTCATGGTAGTTTGATTACTTTTTATGATAATTCGCACAGGCGGACTAGGCGGACTAGGCGGACTAGGCGGACTAGGCGGACTAGGCGGACTAGGCGGCAGTCGATCAAACGGAGTGGTTTCTGGTGCAGAGAATGTGCCGTGTTCTGTTTATTGCCTTAAGATGTATCATTCCCGTAAAATCTTCTCCATGGCTTTTCCCTTTGCTAACTCGTCGATCAGCTTATCCAGATAGCGTATTTCTTTCATGGTTGATTCTTCCATTTCCTCCACACGAATTCCACAGATCACGCCTTTTATTAAGCTCCGGAAAGGATTTATTTTGGGAGCTTCCGCAAAAAAAGTCTCGAAATCTGTCTTATTTTCAAGGATGTTCTCTAGTTGATCTTGGCTGTATCCCGTCAGCCAGCGAATAATTTTATCCACTTCTTCTTTGGTGCGGTCTTTGCGTTCTGCCTTGGCTACATAATGCGGATACACGCTGGCAAAACTCGTGGTATAAATTCGATGCTTGGTCATTTTAGTACCTCATACCTTTATTCTTCATTTTGAGATCAATCACTTAACACTGCCACCTCAAAGGGAAATGAGCTCCCGCCGCAATGAGGGATCGTCTAGGTTTAAACACATCTTTCGGCATACAACGAAATCGAAGTGTAACTATCTGTTTGCGAATTTAAAAGTAACGGTTTAGCTGCGAAATCAAATTCTGAAGAGAGGCTTAACTGTCTGTTGGGGAGAAGACACCCGAGGGAATCAAAGGATGACCTGAGTGATCTCCTTTAAAAAGATAGGAATATGCAACATCGGACCGCCCTTGAATTGTAATGGGAATTTCGCGGCGCTCAAATTCAGCAGATCCAGGCCTGTTATCGCCAATACCTTCATACTCATCTAAAAGTTGAAACAAATATTTAGGTTGATGGATGATGCGGTAAACATCTCCATAGACCTTAGAGTCTGAATCGGGATGATACTTGGCACCGGGATAAAAACTGATCTTAAATAACTTTCCGGGAAACTGACCCTTGCCAACAAAAGATTGTGTACGGTGTAAATACTGCGCGACTTCATTGTCGAAGTCTTTTTTCAAAGTTCCGTATACCAATAAAAGTTCCGTATTACTCATGAATCTGCTTTCTCTTGCAAAAAGAATGAAGCCGGGTTAATGTTTAACCTGCACCACATACGAGGTCATCTCGCTAATTTTTGGATTTTTGAATCCATTAAATGTATACACATCACAAAAAGCATATCGCTTTCCGGTTTTGGATGTCATGAGGCCATTAACTGCGGCTTCTTTTCCGTGGGTGATCACTTTATCAATATCCAGCTTATAAGGGTCGCCGGAGGTCATTTCGTTTAGTTTTTCTGAAAAAGCTTGTTTTCCTTCTACCGTAAAATCACCTGCGGCTGTCCACTTTATATTTTCGGTGACCAAGCCGATAACGAACTCAGTATCGTTATTTGCGAAGGCTTTATTGAGCTTTTCGAGGAGCTCCTGATTCTTTGTTTTCATGACAAATTACCCTTGAGTTAACAGGATCATAGCATCTTCCAGGGCAGCTACGGAATGTTCAACCTCTGCGGGAATGTCAATCTCGTCAAACTGTTTCATCCGTACGTCTTTTTTGGGCTGATGGTAGATAACTTCCCCTTCCAGTACCAAAAGCTTCGTGGGGTGGTGGGCGGTGTGATCTTCCAGCTTCATTCCTTTCTTGAAACCAAACAAGAGCACTTTAAAGTGATCTCCTGTGTGAAAGGATTTCGCGATGGGGTGTTCAGCTTGCTCTAGTTGCTCTTTAATAGCTTGAATGGTCATAGGCATAGAATTTAATTGAGATGTAAGTACATCCTACAAAAAAGCCCGGACATTTGCGAAACAAGGATAAACAGTTGCTAATCATCGTGTTTGGCGATCACCCAAACGGCATGAATGATGCCAGGCAGAAATCCCAGAATGGTGAGTAAGATGTTCAACCAGAATGCGCCACGGATTCCAACCGTAAGAAAGACACCCAGTGGCGGTAGAATGATAGCGAGAATGATTCTAAGAATGCTCATAGCAAAAAGGATTAGGACTTTGGGTTTTAGCTAACCGATGTTTGAATGTCGTTGCCGGAGTTTAAGGTTTGATAGACTACGCAAAACCGCTCGGTAAGTTTAATAAGAGTATCGATCTTATCCTGATCTTCGTTCGTTTGGAGGTCGAAATTCAGGCGGATGTTCTTGAATCCTACCGGTGCTTCCTTATCTACGGAAAGTGTACCTCGGAAGTCCAGGTCTCCTTCGGCGTGAATTTTTGCATCTTCAAGTTCGAAATCGATAGCGGTTGCAACGGCTCTCAAGGTAACTCCTGCGCAGGCTGTTAATGCTTCCAGCAGCATGTCTCCGGAGCAGACGGAAAGTCCGTCACCACCGGTTGCAGGGTGAAGTCCGGCTTCAACCATAGCTTTGCCAGTTTCTACTTTGCAGGTAATGCCTTCTCCCAGACTTGATGTGGCTTTCAGGGTTACAAGTGCTTTTTCAGGATCTTGCTTGTACTGCTCTTTCAGAGGGGCTTGAATTTCTTTGAGTTGTTCTGCTTTCATAAATAGTATAGAGAAGACTTAATTGAGATTAAAAATATTTTGGTGCGGATGGACGCTAATAGATTGTTTATTTAATAAGTAGTGAATATAAAAAAAGAAGACCTGTCTGTTTTTATGAACTGACAGGTCTGAAAGGGCTTAAGTATAGCCAATATATTCCAGTTGAAATGATCTACTGTTTATAGACTTTTCCGTCTTTCATCACAAAAGAAACGGTTTCAAAGGTGCTGATGTCTTCAAGCGGATTGGCATCGGTAGCGACGATATCAGCCATTTTTCCTGCTTCGATACTTCCAATTTGATCCTGCAATCCCAGCACGGTTGCAGCCACCGTAGTTGCACTTTGGATGGCTTCCATGGCTGGCATTCCAACTTCTGTCATGTAACCGAATTCTTTGCCGTTTAGTCCGTGAGGGAAAACGCCGGCATCGGTTCCAAAAGCAATTTTAACGCCGCGTTTGTATGCTTTTTCAAATGTACTTTGAATTTTTGGTCCTATTTCTAAAGCTTTGGGAACCACCAATTCAGGATAATATCCATCCACTTTGGCTTTTTCAGCCACCCACTTTCCGGCTGAAATAGTTGGTATGTAGTAGGTGCCTTTCTCGATCATCAGATCCATGACTTCCTCGGTCATGTGAGTTCCGTGCTCAATGGTAAGTACACCGGCTTCAACAGCGCGTTTCATTCCTTCTGCCCCGTGCGCATGAGCGGCAACATGCATGCCGTATTGACTGGCGGTTTCTACGATGGCATTCACTTCATCCATGAAAAACTGTGGGGCATCCCCTGATTTTGCAACGCTCAACACGCCTCCGGTGGCCGTGATCTTAATATGATCGGCTCCGTTTTTGTATCGCTGTCGGACGGCCTGTCGTGCTTCAGCTACTCCATTGATGACTCCTTGCCGCGGTCCCGGATTCCCCATCAGGTCTTGTTTCCAGCCGTTGGTGGGGTCGGCATGACCACCCGTGGTAGCAATAGATTTTCCAACCGAGATCACCCTTGGGCCATCCACATACCCCTGATTAATGGCATCACGAAGGGAATTATTTACTCCTGATCCTCCCAACTCACGGACGGTAGTGAAACCGGCCATCAGCGTTCGTTTGGCATAGTCTGTGGAACGGAAGGCGAAATCGGCTTCATCAAAAGTGAATTGCTCCATATACTTTTTGGGATCGGTTTCACTTTCCAGGTGAACATGCAGATCTATCAGTCCGGGCAGCACCGTTTTTTCGCTCAGATCTATGATCTTCGTATCAGCGGTTCCGGATACAAAACCATTTTCAATACCTGTGATCTCGTTGCCGGAAATGAGAATGCTAACCTGAGATCTGGGTTCATCGGAGATCCCATCAATTAAAGTTCCCGCATGGATGATGGTTTGTTGAGCAAAGCTTGAGGCAGAGAGGACAAAAGCGAAAATAAAAGAGAGTACTAATTTCAACAGGTTCATAATAAATGATTTTAGAGATTGGAAGCTTGGATACAGTGGGAGGGAATATAGTACCAGCGGATGAGATTCAAAAAAACGGGAAATATCCCCCCGCAGCATTACACTTTGCATTTTTATTTATAGTAGTTTTGGCCCACAAAATTAAAATCAATTATTTATATGACGGTACTATTTTTTATTCTTGGGTTAGTGATGCTAATAGCCGGGGCAGAATTATTTCTGAAATCGGTCGATAAATTTGGCCTGGCCTGGAGTGTTTCGCCTGTGGTAATGGGATTGACGGTGGTCGCCTTTGCAACCGGGGCCCCTGAGCTGGCTATCAGTTTGCAGGCTGCCGCCGAAGGGAAACCGGATCTGGTGCTGGGTAATATCCTGGGAAGTAATATTGCAAACATTTTGCTGATACTCGGAATAGCCGGACTGGTTAAACCGCTAAAGATCACAAACCGCATCATAAAAATTGATGTGCCCGTAGTGATCGGCGCAAGTGTGCTTCTTTTCGTGTTGGCTATGGATGGCTCGCTAACCCCTCGTGATGGTTTCATCATTCTTGCTGCACTGGTAGTCTATTCACTTTTTGTATACCGGCAGATCAGGAAAGACCGACAGGTAAACCGGCTCAAAAATGAAGAAAATCCATCCAAACTGGATGAGCCGGTTACAGCATGGTTTTACACCAAGTATATTTTGATCTTGCTTATTGGACTGGCTTTTATTGTGTCTGGTTCGCGCTGGATGGTGGATGCAGCCGTTGAAATTGCGGGTGTTTTAGGGATCTCCGAACTGATCATAGGTTTGACGATCGTCTCCATTGGGACTTCGCTACCTGAAGTGGCAACCTCACTTTCTGCCGTCCGCCACAACGATTCTGATACCGCCGTTGCTAACGTGATGGGGAGTAACCTCTATAATATATTTCTCACTCTTGGGCTCACCATTGTGGTTGCTCCCGGTGCTTTATCCGTTTCTCCCGATGCCTTAAAACTAGACATGCCCATCATGATCGCGGTGGCACTGGCTTGTCTGCCGCTCTTTTGGCCGGGTAAACAACTGGGGCGAATTGAAGCCGGTGGCTTTTTATTCTACTACATTGCCTATATGGCCTATCTTGTTCTTATCTCCATTCAGCACCCGCTGGAACAAACCATGGAGTGGTGGATGGTTTGGGTGATCATGCCGGTAACAGTAGTGTTGATCATTGCAAAATTTGTACTGGATTATAAGCGGGAGCGGCTTTAGGTTCTCATTGCTAAAATGAGAATTTAATTCGGTTTAATGAGTGTATTATTAAAGAAACCATCAGCAGTTCTGGTATTATGTTTTTTGGCGTTCATGATGAGTTCATGATGAGTTCATGTGGGGATGAAATTCCAGACGATCAATCCACTCCTGACATTGATGATTTTATTGCTGTCAACCCAAAACTCATTCATTCCATAGACCACACCAGGGATCTCTTTTTTTCTCACCTTGGCTACGAAAGTGTTGTTCTGAATAATGGCGATGTTGCCTTTGGAGACCGGGAAATTCCGGCTATTGTCATCATAAACGAGGAGGGAGAACTTCAAAAAGAAATTTCTTCAGGGCGTGGCCCGGGAGAGATCCTTGATGCCTATCGTTTTACAAAAGATGCCGACGGGAATGTGTACACCTATGATCAGGATAACGATAAGCTGATCATATACGACAAGGAGTTTAATTTACTTCGTGAGGTGATCCCTCCAAATTATGAGTCCACTACAATGCTGAAGGCATACAAAACCGGGCAGGAGAATGAGCTTTTGCTGGAGCTAACCTCTTTTGAATATTTGCGGGATGAGAGCAAAGATCGGGAGAATATTTTAATTCAGTACAATACTGAAACAGAGACTTACGGTGGCGAAAAGATCCTGAAAGCACAACCCTATGCGCGTTTGTATGTTGACGGTAGTCCGGCAGGCGCATCTCTCGTACCTTACAGTTATGGGAATATCACCGCCTATCATCCGAGAAATCAGACGCTGTTCATTTATGATACGGCTACGGACCTGATCGCTGAAATCAATGCTTCGTTTGATACCGTTCGAACAGTTTCTGTGAATCTGCCAAGTGAACCGATCTCATCTGCTGAGCGGGATTCTATGCAAAATTCTTACATTGACCTGCGCTGGGATGCAATCAAAGAACTGCTGCCTGATATAAAAGCTCCCGCTGATAAAATGATGTACCACAAAGGTGAATTTTGGCTGAAATCTAACATTGAAGCGGATACAGAAGTGTGGCTGGTGGCAGATATGGAAGGAGTCATCGATCGGGTGGTGCATCTTCCCAAAGAAAGCATGCTCACGCACGTTTCGGATAAACATCTTGGGGTTAGGCTGGATGATGTAACTTTTGCTTTATTTACTAATCCTGAACTTTAACCAAAAAACTGATAGAAAATGGGTAAAAGTGAGTGGTTAAAAGTAGTGCTCTTTTTTGGGATTTTGATAAGCCTGATGGGAGCTTGTAATGAATCTCAAGAACTCCAACCTAATGTTGATATTCAAGAGCTGGATGTAAAAATACCGGCTAAGATTTCTACCTTCTCCCAACTTGATACGCTGTACTATTCGTTTTTAGGATTGAATTCGTTACCGACACAAGACGGAGGATTTATTTTACCACTTTGGGGGCCTCCGACGCTGGTAAAAACGAATGCAGAAGGTTCGGTGATATTAGCAAGAACACAGGAAGGTCGTGGACCCGGGGAGTTACTTGATGTGGGAATTCCATCTCTGGGCAAAAATGAGGTTTATGTCTTTGATCAGAATCAGGACAAAATTGTGATTTATGATGCAAACAGTCTCAGCTTAATCAACGAATTTCTGGCGGAAGCGTATCCTGAATATAAAATCAGCCGAGTTTATCCTTCATTTGAGGCGGGAAGTGTACTTCTTGAATTGAGCAACGCACAGCTAGAAATTGCCAAGATGCAAGAAAAATTACTTATCAAATTTGATATTGAGAATAAAGAGTACGGTGAGTCAATCCCCATTAAAGGTGAAGCATATGCGCCGTTGGGAGAGTTGATCAATGGGAGGTCTGGGACAGCAATGAAAGTCCCTTTTTCCGACAAACAGCTGATCACTCCGGCACCCGAACGAGGTTCTCTGCTACTTTTCGACACACGTACAAACCTGATCGCAGAGATCAATGCCAATTTCGATACGTTGAATACGATCAGGGTTGATCTTCCTACCGAATCTGTATCTGCTGCTGAAAAAGATTCCATAAAGAATGAAGTGGAGTCCTTTCAGTCTGCGGATTGGAGTAATATGGAACCGTATATACCAGATGAAAAAGCTGTAGCAAACAATATGCTTTTCAACAATGACAAGATTTGGCTCAAATCAAACAACAGGGGAAAGGGAGATATTTGGTATGTACTAAATATGCAGGGCGTAGTGACCGATGTGATACAATTACCGGCGAATACATTTTTGGCTCATGTTTCGGATGACCATTTGGGAGTAAGAATGGATCAAGTAACTTTTGCTTTGTATGAAAACCCTCTTCCATAGACGTGAAATTTTGGTACAGATTTTTTCAGTCTACAGAATTGATTGATATTGATGCGTTGTCGGTATTCCTAAATCGAATGCAGGTTAATTCGATTTCTTAGCCTGTTCTTCCTTTTCCTTAAGCACATAATTCACATACAGAAATTCCAGCGCAGCCGCTTCGTAGCCTTTCCGGTTTTAGTCGGTTCAATAGTATTTTGATAAAACACTATTATTAACGTAATTCTGGATATATTTGATGAATATAATTGTCCATGAAAACACTGATCCTCATAACTATCCCGTCGCTTTTCTTAGTTGTAGGATGTGATTTATTTGAGTCAAAGAAATCAGAAAAAAAGGTAGAGGCCTTGCCCTTCTACTGGAACGGGGAAAGATCATTTCCTGAAAATGCGCTTTCAATCTGGATCTCTGAGAGTGATCATATTTATGTAGGTGGAGAAGAAGGCTGGTATTTATCAACAAACTATGGAAATAGCTTTACTAAATATGATATTCCGGAAGAAGTGCTGTCTTTTAAGATCAAAAAAACTGGAACTACATTTTATGGCTTTGGTCAGGTTATTTCTGATGTTCATGTAATTGATGGTGATACAACGGACGCCGGTTTTTGGGGAGGTTCATTTAACTTATATACATCGACTGACGGTGATAATTGGGAGAAAATTTCCGGTCCTTATTCTATGTTCGACTTTATTGAACATGATGGACATGTGTATGTTGGGAAAGAACATGGTGTGGTAACCTATAATGTTGAAAATGGCGAGGAATTTTCTACAGATTTTTTATTTACCGATGTATCTAATTGGATTGATGAAGTTCAAGTAAATAATAAAGGGGAAATTTTTGCGGGAACCATGGAAGGTATTTACCGCAGCAAAGATGTTGGTAAATCCTGGACGAAGGTAACGGAAGAAATTCCGAGTGATAAAGATCATACAGAAAAGATTATAGTTGATGGAGATGAAATGTATGGAGTAGGGGAAGCTCTGCTATATTCTGCTGATTCCGGAGAAAACTGGAGTATTTTGGAGTACAAAATGAAAAACCATGATGGGGAAATTCAAGATCATTTCATGTCTGATTTTGACATTTCAGAAGATGGTTATCAATACTCTATCAATTATCTTGGTTTTTTTATGTATAGCGAAAGGAACGCGGATTACTATGAATTTTATGGGCCCGAAAAATACGACGAAAATCCCAATTCATTACCTTTACGCTATGGAGAGGTCCATGCTTTTAAAAATGGCAGTGTTATGATTACTGCATGGGGCAACCATTTCTATCATATTGGGGGCAGAAATGGAAATTCTGATTACTGGGACAAATAGTTAAATCAAAGTTCATTCTTATTACCAAGCTTCGTCTTCCTGTTAAGTTGAGGAGTATAAAGTTATTTTTTAGCCTGTTGCTCTTTCTCCTTCAAGACATAATTAACATATAAAAACTCAAGCGCAGACGCTTCGTAGCCTTTCCAGTTTTGGATGAGTTCCTGAAATCGTTCTTCGGAAGTGTTATGAGGATCTTCTCCGTAGCTGCCAATGATCCACCGGCGCAAGCCTTTTTCTTCTCCCGATTTTTTGTTGGACGGAAATACCGCATCAGTTCTCCCGCGCATCATCATGAGATCTTGTCCTGAAGTCGGCCCAATTCCTTTTATGTCGGTGATGAGATCATAAAATTCCTGCGGGTCGCAATCCATCAAATGATCCATATCTACATTGCCCGCGACAATATCATTTGCCAAACCTACCAAATATTGTCCTTTCCGGAGTGTAGGCCCAAGTTTTCGAATATTGGCTGGATTTGCCTTCATAAGCTGATGAGGCCGGGGCCAGGCCGGTAGTGACTTTTTCCCATGCATTAAAGACGTCCCGTAGGTTTCCCGGATCTGGAACATCATTTTCTTGGCTGTGGGTTTATGATTCATCTGCATTTGCACGATGCGGTATAGAATATCTTCAAAGAGAGTAGCCCGCGTCATCCGTTTCAACCCATATAATTCTGATAATTTTCTCCCCAAAACGGCATCATTTTCGGCCTGATCGTAAAGCGGACGTATATCCATATCTGTGCCCAGGATCTTTGCCAGGCTCTCATTGGCCAAAGATATCTCTTCCTTTGACAGGCTTTCGGGGGATTCAATATGAAATTCAGGATTTTCAGGATCACCGTTAAAAAATATGGTCACAATAATATCGGTATCACCGACCGGGACAGGACGGGTGAATCCTGTTTCGAACATCTGTTCAGGTTCGTGCTCATGGTCGAAATAGGATTCTACATCCAGGCAAAGAAACCAGTCGTGGGGAGGAATGGATTTTAAGGTCCAGGAACTCATCTATTTATGATTTTTGAATTTGGATTGATCAAACAAAAAAGGCTTCTGCAGAATATACAGAAGCCTTATGCAAATGGAGATTAAAATCAGTTTGCCAGTTCTACTTCTTTGGCGTTACCAAATGGATTCCAGCTAATGGCTTTCACGCGTTCCAGAATACTGTCGGCCGTCACATACACTACGGGGATGAACACAAGGGTTACCAGGGTTGAGGCCGTAAGTCCGCCGATGACCACACGAGCAAGCGAGGCTTGAATTTCGGCTCCGGCTCCCCATCCAAAAGAAAGTGGGAGAAGCCCGAGAACGGTCGTCAGCGTAGTCATTAGGATAGGACGGAGGCGTAACCGGCCAGCTTCAATTACGGCTTCATACACCGGCATATTTCGCTCCCGCCGCATCAGGTTGATGTAATCTACCAATACAATGGCGTTATTCACCACGATTCCGATCAGCATGATCATTCCCATCAGACTTTGAATATTAACGGTGGTACCGGTAAGCAACAGAGCGGGGATCACCCCTATCATGGCCAGCGGCACAGAAAACATCACCACTAATGGATCGAGAAAGCGTTCGAATTGCCCGGCCATTACCATGTAGATGAGGATCAGCGCCATAATGATAGCCATGGAAAAATCGCGGGCGGCTTTTTGTTGTTCCTCATATTCGCCACCATACACAATGCTGAAGCCATCAGGAAGCGGGAAATCAGCCAATTCGGCCTGAATTGATTCAACAGCTTCACTTAGTGCAACGCCGTTCTCAAGGTTTGCAGTGATGTTGGTGACGCGCTGTCCATTTATACGCCTGATATCTTCAGGACCGCGACCACTTTCTTTGCTTATCACCGCAGAAACGGGGATCACTCCCTGAGAAGTGGTGATGGAAATGTTGTCAATGTCCAGGGTTCCAAGTCGATCTTCCGGACGAAGGCGTACGGTAATGGGATATTCATCTCCGCCAATGCGGTATGAACCGGCCCGACTTCCCCCAATGTTGGTTTGAATGATCTCAGCGACTTCCCGCACAGAAAGCCCCAGGTCAGCGATCCTTTCCCGGTTGAAGATAATTCGTTCTTCAGGACTTCCTTCGGATTGGTCTGACCGGACTTCAACAATACCGGGAATGGTCTCAACCCGCAGTTTGATATCCTGAGCTATTTCGTAAGCCCTGTCAAGGTCGTAGCCTCGAAGTTCGAACTGTACATCTTCTCCGCCACCGCCTCCAAAAATACGGCGCATGATCCATAATCCGGATTGGGCACTCACACGAATGTCGGCTCCGGGAATTTTACCTTCCAGGTTTTCGCGGATCTCTTCAGCAAATTCTGAAGTGGATTGAGATCGTTCTGATTGAGGCACCATAGCGATCTCGATCTCGGAACGCCCATCTCTGACCTCCGTTGTGAAGTATTCAACATCGTCCATGGGGAGGGTCGATTTTACGATCTCCTCAAGTTCCTTCATATATAGATTTTGAACTGCAATATTGGTTCCATCTGCCATCTGCAGATCGATATCGATTTCGTCAGCATCTGTTTGTGGTGCTAGCTCGACAGGAATAATGGGAATGGCAAGGAAACTTCCGATAACCAATACGCCGGTGACTCCAAAAACAACTGTTTTGCGCTTCAGAATTTTATCCAGTATCAAAGAGTATTTCGTTTCTAACTGCTGGAAGAATTTTTGAAATCGGCCCTTTTTGTTATCCGTACCTTTTTTGATAGTCAGGAAACGGCTTGAAAGCATGGGTACAAGAGTCAATGCAACCAACAGAGAACAGATAAGTGCAAAAACGACTACAAGCGCGAGTTCCTGGAAAAGCAGTCCTGAAATTGTTTGCATAAACACCACCGGCAGAAAGATCACACAAGTGGTAAGGGTAGAGGCTACAATAGCTCCGGCTACCTGTTTGGTGCCTACGAGGGCACTTGGTTTGAGGTCTTCTCCTTCTTCTTCCCGCAATCGGATTATGTTTTCAAGCACTACGATGGAGTTATCCACTATTAACCCAACACCGAGAGCCAATCCGCCAAAGCTCATCTGGTTTAAAGTGAGATCATTGAAGTAGAGGAGAGCAAAAGTGGCGATTATGGAAATTGGAATAGCCACCGCAATAATGAAGGTTGAAGATCCATTTCGGAAGAAGATGTAGAGAACAAAAACAGCCAATAGAGCACCCCAGATAGCGGCGTTCTGCACATTATCGATGGAACTTTGGATGAAGTCACTTTGATCGGTGGTTACAAAAAGGTTTAGATCATTGCGTGTACTGTTTATTGCCTCAACTTCATCACGGATCTGCTGAGCTACCGCCACAGTGTTGGCTCCTGTCTGCTTTCGGATACCAAAACGCACCATGGGTTTATCGTCAATACTTACAACCCGGTCAAGATCCTGGTAGCTGAACGTGACTTCGGCTACATCTTTTACCCGAATGGGTTGCTGATCGACTGTAGTGATGACGGTGTTCGCGATTTGCTCGATAGACTCATATTCACCAAGCGTTCTCACATAAAGCTGTTGAAGTCCTGAGGCCACATTACCGCCGGGCAAGTTTGCATTTTCGCGTGCAATGGCTTGTTGTACATCGTTTGTTGTGAGCCCACTTGCAATCAGTCGGTCCCGTTTGATATCAACCTTAACTTCCCGCTCAATTCCTCCCCAAATGTCAATAGAACCAACCCCGTCGATCTGCTCGAATCGTTTGGTTACCTCCCGGTCTAACACAGTGGTGAGTTTGGCCAGATTCATATCAGAGTTCGCACCAATGATCACAATGGGGAAGTTGTTGGGATCAAATTTCCATATTCTTGGAGCTTCGGCTTCGGGAGGAATACTGCCCCTGACACGATCTAAAGCTGCGCGCACATCGTTGGCAGCTACATCAATATCTACCGATTGGGCGAATTCAAGAGTTACACGACTTCCTCCCTGCTCCGAACTTGACCGAACCCGTTCCACTCCAGGAATACCTGCAAGGGCGTTCTCAATGGGTTCGGTAATTATTTGCTCCATTTCGGCCGGGCCGACATTGGAATAATCGGTTGCTACCGTTAATTGTGGATATTCAATGGGGGGTAGAAGATCTACGGGGAGAAAACGGAATCCAATAAATCCTAGCGTGATGATGATCAGGAAGACCATCGACGTAGCGATAGGACGTTCGATCGAGGTTTGAGTGATTGGCATAGGGCTGTATTAAAGAGTTACGTTATTGGATGTATCATTCTGATCTTGCATGATCTCTCGCAACAGATCTTCGCGCTGCAGGCTCTGTAATTCAAAAATGCGTTCCCAGCTCATGGTTCTTACCCGGGCTTGTCCCCGGCCTTCTGACAATAGATCCTGACCAACAGTTACAACCCATTGTCCGTTCTCAACGCCTGATACTCCCAATTCCATGCGCCCTTCAGCAATTACATCAACCGGAACAAATTCAACAGGAACGGGTTCTGTCATAGCCCGTGGTGTGCTGCTGTCAGAAGAATCTGTTACGGGTTGAATTTCAGAACTCAGCGAGCGGGCCAAGAAAACGCCGGTTTGTCCTGTGTTGGGATCATTATATAAAGCACTTGTTGGAATGAGGGTGGACTGCTGAGTTTCCCCGAAAAGCACATCAACGGGCACAAACATCCCGGGGCGTAAAAGTCCTTCACTGTTATTAACATCAATTTCTGCTGTAGTGCTTCGTGTGATCTCATTCAGGAAAGGAGATATTCGGGAAACTTTGCCATTCAGGACGGTATTCTGATTGTTGCCGTTCACCAAAATGCGAGCTGACTGCCCCACATTAATGCTATTCAACATATTCTCAGTTAGTACGATCTCTATCTTTAGTTTACTAAGGTCTCCTATAAGAAAAAGTTGTGTACCGGTGTTGACCTGCATGCCCACTTCTGCATTTCGCCGGCCGATGCTGCCAGTGATGGGGGCTCGTATAACTGCTTTTGAAAGTTCCTCTTCCTGCTGAACTACCTGAGACTGACTTTGCTCAACCTGAGCTTCTGACAACTCAACATCTGCCTCGGCAGAAAGTAATTCTGCTTCGGCCTGTTCCACTTCCACCTGACTTGTCAGGTCTTTTTCTTCAAGCTGTTTTACACGATTGTAATCTGCTTTAGTACGTGCAAGATTCGCTTTAGCCTGTTTTAACTGAGCCTGATTGATCTTTAAACCCGCTTTGGCCTGTTGCAATTGTTGTTCCAGAACTTGTGTATTCAACCGCAGAAGGGCTTCACCTTTCTCAACAAAATCTCCGTTCTGAACAAACACTTCTGAGATAACCCCACTGATCTCAGGATATAAAGTCACCTGATTTTCAGCTTTTACGTTCCCGCTAAATCGTTCCACCAGCGGAAGCGAGCCAAAGCGAGCCTGTGTAGCCTCTACGGAAGGAATTACAGCATTTTCATTTTGATCGTTTTGTCCGGATTCGGAATTATCGCTGGAACAGGCAGAAAATCCAACCAAACAAACAGTTAATAAGACAAGGGGTATAGGAGTGTATAGTTTTTTCATCGATCTTTTTTAGGTTTAGGTATAATTTAACCGTATTTGATCGAAAAGAACTCCCGCAGATATGTTAAATGCTATTAAAAACAAGAAACCCCATAAACGTGCAGAGTGATGAAGCTTAAAGGGTTAGATATGAAAGGAGATGTAAGTTCAGTTTTGTAAACTAATGATCTCAGGTTTTTCACTCTTATACTGAGGCATCGTCATACCGGCATTGGCATTTACATAGGTTGGATCGGCTACCGTGAATTTCTTCCCGGCTTGATAGTGATGGTCTCCATCCACATCATCCGTAAAAGCAATAGCCGTTGCAAGGTGTTTGGAGTAACGAAGTCCCACCACTTCCAGCCCAACCAACTCCTGAACCAAATTGGCGAACAGGATAGAGCGGTCGTCGCAATCAGAATAAGGATAGAACAGAGTTTCTTCAGGCATCATATATTTTTCCCGGTCAAATTGATCCTGATCCGTTTTATAATCAAAGGAAGTTTGAACGAAGCGGAGCAAAAAGTTAACGGCTTCTTCTTCACTCATTTCTGAAATAACAGGGGCCAGTTTTTCGTAGATAGATCTTTTTGGGGAACCGGACATAGAGGCTGTGAAAAAGACCGGCAGCTCAGTAAGCGGATAATACTCAAAGTAGTTCATGAGTTCCTTGTTGATGGACACCGGTATAGAGTACTCAGTATCATTGAATGCAAAGGTAAGGGTTCTGGATTCTGTATTGGTGCCATCTCCGAGATTGGGAAACTGCTCGATCCTGAAATCCATCTTTTTGCTTTGACGCTGATGGGAGCCTGAGTAGGTGAAAATTGAACTGGGTGTTTGTACTTTTTCATCCAGGTCTATTACATAATAGCGTTGGCCATCCAGGGTGTAATATTTGGTGTTAAAGACATTGTATTGCACCGCATAAAGCAGGTAAACGTTGTTTTGATCATAGCCAATACGTACCTGATAGCCGGAACGACTCAGTAAAAACCAGTTATACAGATTCACCAGTTTTGGGCCGTACCCATCATAAATAGAATGGGCAAACTCGTTGATCAACAAAACGTATCCCCAGTCGTTGAGCTGAAGATCTTCCCGAATAGTATTTGCATACTGAATAATGGGCTCGTGATCTATCCGGCTTACTTTATCCCAGAACTCAGCTATTTTCTTGCTGTCGGTTTTCATAGCAGAAAATTCACGGGGCGAGTAGAGTTCCCGCAATTTAGCGGGATAACTGAGAGGCACTTCCGATGAAAAAAAACGAATGGAAGCATCGCGGGTTTCGATATCGGCATACATCGATGCTTCGGGGGGCGCTTTGAGGGAGACAGGTCCGGAGTCGGGGGCGTCCGGAATGTCGATGGTGATGCGTTCTTTAAGCGGTGTTCCATCTTCCGGTGTTTCGTTCTTCACGGTTGGCTTAGGTGGCGCTTTCGGAATCGTGACCGGTTTTCGTTCTTTATAAAAGTCAGATCCGATCTTAATACCCACTTCTTCCCAGGCTTCTTCCAGCATCTTCACGAATTCAGCATCAAACTTATCCTGGTATTCCTGGAATTCAGCTTCCTGCTGCTGTTTCCACTTTTCATACTCTGTATCCTGAGCAATTGCATGGAATGACAAAAAACCGGGAGTGATCATCAAAGTTAGAAGAACGGCAAAGATCCAACATTTTTTTGTATTGAATGACCCCATATGTACCTCAACTAAGTATTTGCGTTAATTTCTTATATGCGAAAATTCAATATATAATAAACAGAGTCAAATTAAATGATTTGTGTCGAAGAAGATTTCACTTTATAATAGGAACAACTAAAAAATTAAACCTACTAAAGGGGTAGCAAAATGAACATAAGATCTATTCTTTCAACGTTATTCATATTTACTTTTCTCATTTCTTGCGGTAGTAATGAACCCGTAAGCACCAACGACCAAATGCCAGACTGGTATTTATCTCCACCAAATGATACCGAGGAATTTTTCTATGCAGCCGGTGAGGCGCAATCTTCCCGACAGGGAACGGCTCTTCGAAGTGCTCAGCAAACTGCCACACAGGCCATGGGAGCAAAACTTGAGCTGAAAGTATCCGCCCTTCAGAAATCATTTGAAGAAGAAGTGCAAAGCGGAGCGGATGCCAATTATGCATCTACATTTTCTAATGCCAGCGAAATTCTTGTGAATAGCACCATGAATGGTGTCTCCAGAGATCGAGCTGATTGTGAACAACTTAGTGGCGAAGCTGCAGGCGGAAACGTAACCAACCGTTGTTTTGTGCTGGTACGCCTCCCGGTTGGACAAGCACGCACTGCTCTCGATAATGCTTTATCAAAAGACGAAGAAATGTATACCAAGTTCAAAGCGTCAAAAGCGTTTGAAGAGCTTCAAAACAGACTTCACGAAGATATCGAAGAGTAAACCAACTATTTGTTGAAGTTATTTAACTTCATATTAACGCTGATACTCAGTTTAGTGCTCTGTGGAAATTCATTTTCGCAGAGCACTATTTTTTTGGGTGATAGTACCAGCCTGACTCCCTTTTATAAGAACACTGTTCTACATGGATTCGGAGTTCAAAACATCTCTTCCTACGATCCAGGAGCTTCCTTTGAAAAAGCCTGCGAAGATGCATTGACAGATCTGAATTCCAATCTCTTTCTTTCTGTATATCTCGAAACGTTTAAGAAAAACGATATTTACTTCTATAATTTTCCTGAGCTGAGTGTACGGGATACGGTTCTTAGCTATGGGAAATCTATCATCAGGCAGGATTCACTTAGGATCAACGATCAGGCAGTATGTGTGGCCGTTAAGTCGGGTGGAGGTAGATCTGTCACAACTTCCATGCCTGATGTTTCTGAACTGATGGTTCGTCCCAAAAAAGTAGGGGATACCTGGTTTGCGATCGGTAAAAGTGAAGTCACTTCTTTTTCTCAATCCCAAAGCTGGATGAAAGCCAAGAATTATGCGGTCAAAGAACTCACCAAAGTGCTGAAAACATCCGTACAATCTCTAAAGAAACAGTACGAGGATAATTCAACGAGTCAGGTAAGCGAGCTGACTTACTTCAAATCAAACATCATCTTGCAGAACATCCACAATGTGCAACGCTTTACTTCCAAAGATTGGTTTGTTGTAGTGATTGCCGTAAAACAAGAAGACGTTATTGAGTATTAAGACAGATCTTCAAAGGTAAAGGAAGGATTTTCGGCTTGTTTTAATCGCTCTTGATTCAACTTCTCCTCATATTGCCGTTCAACCTCTTTTAGTGTATCCACATCATCGGGAGAAAGATCCCAGCGAATGGCCTTGAAACGCGGAAATCGCAGCGTGAAATTTGCTTTGGTTCGTTTATTCACCTGGATATCATCAAACTCGAGTTCCACCACAATATCGGGGTAGAGTCCCAGTGTGGGGCCGTATTTTTCAGCGATGATCTCCTTGATTCGCGCATTCAATCTCTTGAGCTCCTCATCTGTATAACCACCATATGCTTTTCCGATCGGGATGAATTCCTCCTCATATCGCTCATCTTCCCGAACCGAAACTCCCAGCGTGAAATCAGAATAGGTACCGCCGCGTTTTCCACTTCCGGCGTGGGCATACATCATGATGGTATCCAGAGAACCGCCCGGCTTTTTTACTTTCAACCACGATTTTCTACGCTGGCCGTATTCATAGGTCGAGTCCTTATGCTTCAGCATCAATCCTTCATTTCCATGGGCAAGCGCTAGTTCAAAAAGTTCTTCTATTTGGTCTTTATGGTGAATGTCTTTTTGCGTGGTGATAGGAAAGTGATGTTCATTAGAAAGTGTGGACAGGAGGGCGCGTCGTTCGGTTAGGGCCTTTTCAAAGATCGGTTGTTCATCATAGAATAAAATATCATAAGCGATGAGCAGGGTGGGATATTCGCTCAGTATTTTTTTGGAAGGCTTTTTCAAGCCCATGCGCTTTTGCAGTAACTGAAAGGGAAGGATAGTTTGGTCTTTGTATACACAGATCTCTCCGTCCAATACCATACCGGGAAGGTTTCGCTGCTGAAAGAAATCCACGATCTCAGGAAAGGAGTGAGTAATGTCATTCAGGTCCCGGGAAAAGATCTTTACCTCATCTCCGGATACATGAAGCTGACAGCGCATGCCGTCGAACTTTTCTTCGGCTACGTAGTTACTGTAATCATCCACGGTCCGACTTTCAACAGGCGAGGCCAACATAAAAGCAATGGGCTGAAAGAGTTTGAACCGGGCTTCATCAAGCTGGTCGTGTTTGGCGAGAAGGGCTGTTTTTCCGATGCTTCCAGTGATCATATGCACATACCGAACCTCCTCCACTTCATACCCAAAGGCTTTCGCAATGGCAGAAACGATACTCTTCGATTCAAACCCGATCCGAAGCGAACCACGCCCCATAATGCGCAGAAAATATTTGACCTCCAGCGGTGACATCTGTGACCATGCTTCTTTCAGGATCTCCTGTTTGTCTGCACGCGATGAAACGGCATGTAGACGATCAAAAAGTTCTTTGACTTGCTTCAGGCTCAACTCCTGTGTCGACCATTTTTTCCTGGCCTCCGGAATATTAAGAAACAGTTTTTCAATGGCTTCAGACGAACTCCCGGTTGCTGTTTTGCTGGGTTTGAAAACCTTCTCATAGTCGATCTCGCAGATCTCGGCAGCCAGCGTAGAGTAGGTTCTGCTCCCCACAGAAGCTCGTTTACCGGATACATCCGAAAAAGCTCCTTCACCCAAAAACTGCGCTGCCAGATGCAGGTTCTCATCCAGATCCAGCGACCGAAAATACTCCGCACAGATCCTTATCTTGGCATTCGATCCCCGCGTTTCGTTTATTTTCTGGGCAACTTTTGCAAGTTGTTGGAAAGTGTGATGGTCTTTTTTACTCATTGATACTTGAATGAGAGGTAATGTTAAATGTTGAATTTTAAATTATAGATGTTCTATTGCTTGACCTGTAAAGGCAGTATGAATTGATAAGGTTAGTTGATGCATGCTAATTACTCCATTTTACATTCAAAATTTAAAATTCAACATTACTCTTGGTATCTAAGAACTTAGCCTGTATTCCACGTTCATTCAGGTAGTGTTTAACCACATCAGGATTTGGGGTGTGGGTGATGTAGATCATTTTGGGCCGGAGCTTTTCGCAAAGTGAGATCAGCTCGAAGAAATCCAGGTGGTCGGAGATGGGGATGAGTTTATCTGCAGTAAGCTGACTTCGTCTCGATTCCATCGCCGCCCAGCCGCTGCAGTAAGCAATGCGTTTTTTGCGGACATTGGAAGCAAAGCCATTATTGATCGCCGAACTCGGGCAGACCAGTATCTTTCCTTCGCAAGTATCGCGGTCGTAGGTTTCATAATTTCCAAGGTCGATGCCTTCCTCCTCATATACATCACAAAGTTTAAATCCTGCGCCGTGAATTTGAATGGGGTGATCCAGATCTTTCACCAAGTGCATGATCTCCTGCGCCTTCCCAAGATTGTAGGCCAAAAAGACGGGCGTGTGATCTTCCTCCAGGGCTGAACTCGCAAACCCGGTGATATCTGTTTTCAATTCTTCGTAATCTGCCCAGCGGTACACGGGCAGACTGAAAGTTGCTTCGGTGATGAAGCTGTCGATCTGTGCATCAGGAAGTTCAAATCCTTCGGTGGCAGGAGAGGGCGGCGTGCGGTAATCGCCGGTGTAGAGGAGGTTTCCAAAATCGGATTTCACGAAGGTCATGGCAGAGCCGAGAATATGTCCGGCCGGGTAAAATGTGATTTTGGCATTCCCGGTTTCAACAGATCGCTTGAACGGCAGTTCCTGGACTTCATACTTAGTACCCCGTCGTTCCATAAATTTCTTGGTAGGTGGCGTGGCATAGACGGCTTTGGCATACGATTTCCACGGAATGTGATCTGCGTGTCCATGCGAGACAAACACATGCTCTGCCTGTTTGCCGCTATAGTCCAGCCCAATGCCTAACTGCGGCAGTAGAATTCCATGATTTCCGGCTTTGGTGATCTTGAGCATAAAAGTCATACCCGTGAAGACGGGAATCTTTATTTAATTAGTTGCAATTATAGCACCAGAGCTTGTCATCCTGAGTGTATCGTAAGACAAATAGTGCCGAAATAGTTAACTCGAAGGATCTCAAATTCTGGCCATCTCGATATGTCAAATTTTGAGATCCTTCGCGGCAAACATAGAGTCTTATAAAACATCTCTTCGCTCAGGATGACAACATTTGGGTGACTTAAATTCATTCACTCACTAAACTAAGAAGAGCAGGTGACAGTTCGTGGCAGGGTAATTCAAAATATATCCTGCTAGCCGCGACCGCTGGGACCCCATCTTTGTCTCTTTCCCAAACACACTTTTTGAGTAAGTTAGAAATTATCCAACTCTGCAAAATATTTGCCACAGGTGTGCATATTCTGCCCGTATGCGCCAGGGAAAGAGGACACGTAAAAATAGCAGATGTCGAATTAGACGTCTCCTTCCTTGGCGTCCCCGGACGTTAGGGAAGGAACAAGGATGGGTTGGTTCGGAAATGGTTGATCAGGCTAAGTTGTCTAATCAACCCAAAGAAACCCCATGGATTGAAAAAGCCGGCTCTTTAGTTACATCAGTGAACCAAAGAAAGAAAAATACCATGAGTACTAACTGGACAACGGCTAACATTCCATCACAAAAAGGTAAAATTATCATCGTGACCGGGGCTAACAGTGGACTGGGTTTTGGAACCACTCGCGAACTGGCTCGCAAAGGGGGCAAAGTGATCATGGCTGTCCGTAGTCTGGATCGGGGAGCATCGGCCAAAGAAGATATCGAAAAAGAGATTCCTTCAGCCCAACTGGAACTGATGGAACTGGACTTGGCTTCCCTTGAATCGGTTAAGAGTTTTGCATCGGATTTCTCCCAAAAATACGATCGTCTGGATATACTCATCAACAATGCCGGACTTATGATGCCCGAAGAACGTCAGGAGACCGAGGACGGATTTGAGAAGCAGATCGGAGTCAATCATTTGGGGCATTTTGCGCTCACCAATCAGTTGCTTCCTATGTTAAATGAGACAGAAGATTCGCGGGTGGTGACCATCAGCAGCATGTATGGCAAAACGGGCTATGCAAGTATAAATTGGGACGATCTGCACTGGGAGGAAGAATACGACACCACGGATGCATATTCGCAGAGTAAGTTCGCCAATCAGCTGTTTGGCCTGGAATTGGCTCGAAAACTGGAAGAGGCGGGCAGTGGCACTATCTCAACAATGGCACATCCGGGATATACAGCGACAAATCTTCAGCGTCACATCGGACTGATGGGAAAGATCGGGAATAAGCTAATCGCTCAAGATCTGGATATGGGTATTTTGCCTCAGCTTCGCGCAGCCACCGATCCGGATGTAGAGAACGGCGAATATTTGGGTCCCAAAGGATTCATGAACATGCGGGGATATCCTCAAACCGAAGAGCCCAACAAAAAAGCCAAAGAGCCGGAGCTCTCTGAGAAATTCTGGAAACTGAGTGAGGAGTTGACGGATACCAACTTTCCGCTGTAGGAGCACAATAGGGAAAACGATCGAATAAGACGCACAGGTCTATTCTATCGACCAAAATTCTGCGATCAATGTTCGGTGTTCCTCTTCTATTCGATCACCATTTTCTCTTCCTGTGATTCCAGCTCTTTTGGAATAGAATCCACGATCACATCGGCAAAGGCACTGATCAGGTTCTTCTTGAGGAACTCTCGGCTGTACACTAACCGGATCTTGCGGGAAGGAACGGGGTCTTCAAACTCCTTGACCACACCGTTGGCGCAGCTTGTATCGTGATTGCTCATAGCAAGGTAAGGCATCAGTGTTACGCCAAAATCCTGTTCTACAAGTCGCTTCAGCGTTTCCAGGTTACCGCTTTCAAAGGTGATGGCGGTGTCATTTCGCTTTTCATTGTTTTTCTTGCAGATCTTCATGGTTTGATCTCGGAAGCAGTGTCCTTCATTCAACAGCCACAGATCTTCTTTATAAAGATCGTCGATGCAGATCTTGTCTTTCTTAGCGAGTTCGTGCTTGGGATTTACATAAGCCAGAAATGGCTCCAGAAAAAGATCTTGTTCAAAAATATGCTGATCGGTGGGTGTCGCGATCACTCCCACATCAAAATAGTCTTCATTCAATCCTTTGAGGACCTCTTCAGTGAGAGCTTCCTCAAATACCAGTTCTACATTCGGGTACTTTTCAATGAAAGGCTTTAAAAACAGCGGCACCAGGTAAGGAGAGATCGTTGGGATGATTCCCACCCGGAACGTTCCGCGCAGTTCTTCGCCCTGTACGGCAACCATATCTTCAATGTGCTTGGCTCCGCTCAGGATCTGTTTGGCTTGTTCTATGATCTCCTCGCCAATAGAGGTAGGCACCACCGGAGATTTAGAGCGGTCAAAGATCAAGACCCCAAGTTCATCTTCAAGTTTCTGGATCTGCATGCTGAGCGTAGGCTGGGTGATATAGATCTTTTTGGCAGCCGTGGCAAAGTGTCGGTGTTTATCTACGGCAACGATGTATGAAAGCTGAGTTAAGGTCATAGAGGTAAATAAATTGAACGATTCTGACTGTAGGAATTTTTTATAATTGAATATCGGTAAAATAGAGTTTTAATCGAAAAAAGGTAGACCATTGAAGAAGCATATTTTTATAAGCGGACGTGTTCAGGGTGTGGGGTTCAGACATTTTACCCGAACGCATGCTGAATCTCTGGGTGTGAATGGGTGGGTGAAGAACTTATCCGACGGCAGAGTTGAGGCTGTGTTTGAGGGAGATGAGGAGCCCGTGCAGAAGTTAATAGACCAATGCAAGGAAGGCCCGGCCTCAGCTTACGTTAAAGACATCGAAATTCAGGAAGTAAAAAAAGAAGGCACATTTGGCGAGTTTAGCGTTCGGTTCTAATGTGCCTTCAGAAAGTTGGTATCAGCTTTAGGAGTCAGATCCTAAAGTGTTATCAATATAGGTCATCAGTTTCACGAGGTCTTTTTCTGAACGACTGTCAAGATCATTTTCGTCCATGAAGTTGTTGAGTGCTTTACGGTCGCTGCGGTCGTATTTGCGGATGATATCCTTGGCTCGTAATCTTCTCAATTCTTCAATATCGCCATTGTGTTTTTGGATAAAAAATTCCTCGCTGTTAATGTAACGCTCGGTCTTTTTGCCGGTGAAGGGATCCTTACTGTTACTTCTCATCAAGTTGGTTCTGTGGACGGCTAAAAGTTTGAGCCCGGTTCCCTGATTGTAAAGAACCTGAACAGGAGTGAGCTCGTCAAATCCTAACTCCGTTTCTCTTATTTGATAGCTAAATACTTCCTGAACCTTATCTGTATTCTGGAAATCAGCCGGGGTTTCAAACATAAATCCTTTTACACCATTGGTGTTCAGCACCATGATCTTCTGATCTTTAATGAATAAGACCTGGTTTTTGTAAGAATCATAGTTGATGGGAAGGATCTCACTTGCTTTGCCTGATTCAAACAAAATACGTCCGTTCTCAAAAGACTCTTTCAGCAGTGGACTTCCTTTTACTTCAGTCTTGTCTTCAGCATAAATGGTAGTTCCGGCCTTATTTGTAATTTGTACGGTCTGATAATCGGTTTCGTTTCCAGTATTCTGGGCATTTGCATGCACCGTCAGGAACAGAGCTAAAAACGATATCAAAAATAATTTATACAGCTTCATAATGTCACTCATTGATTGTTAAAACTTTATTTAGGCTAATATGCTCACAGATTCTCACTCTATCAAACTTCGATTGGTAAATACTTTTAAAGAGTGAGATCAGCTTAGTTAGTTATCAACTATTTGAGCCGGAGGTTATTATAAGAGCGAAGGAAGCGATGCCTCAGTTTTCACACATTAAATTTGAAGCTGATCATAGAGAACGGTGCGAGTAAAGGCTCAGGAGAGGGATCTTTCAGCGGCCACAAAATTGTGGATAAATAGTTGACAAAAAGCTTCGATAAGAAAGGCTATGAATGGTATATTCCGTAATTAGAAATTCCATTCCAAAAAGGCGATCTATGTACCTGATTTTTGATACTGAAACCACCGGCTTACCTCAGGATTTTTCGGCTCCCATTACCGAACTTGATAACTGGCCGCGTTTGGTTCAGCTTGCCTGGCAGCTTCATGACGAGACCGGAAAGCTCATCAACAGCGGGAATTATATTGTGAAACCGGAGGGATTTACGATTCCCTTCAACTCCGAAAAAATTCACGGTATTTCGACGGAGCGTGCACAAGAAGAAGGGGTAGAGCTGGAATTTGTGCTCAAGGAATTCTCCAAAGACATAAACAAAGCGTATTTCCTGATCGGGCATAATGTAAGTTTTGATGAGAAGATCATGGGAGCGGAATATCTGCGGAAAAAGATCTCCTCAGCTATTCTGGACAAACCCAAGATCGATACCAAGATCGATGGGACTGACGTAGCCAAGATCGAAGGCGGAAGGGGAGGCAACTACAAATGGCCGTCTTTAGGTGAATTGCACCACGCTCTTTTTGATGAAGGTTTTGAAGACGCCCACGATGCTGCCGCCGATGTGGAAGCAACCGCCCGTATATTCCTGGAAATGGTTAGGACCGGTGCTACCAAGGTCAACTTCCCGATGGATGCGAAACTCTATGAGTCGGCACAAAGCTACATGAAGCGGGAGGAATATATCGATCTCGTTTCCCCGTCCCGGTTCAAAACAAAGCAATCGGAAGAACAATTAGAGGCTCAAAAAAAAAGTGGAAACGAAGAAGAGACAACTGGTAGCAGGCTAATAGAGCAGGCTACCTTCACGCATCTCCACAATCATTCTAAATTCTCCGTCCTTCAAGCCACTGCAGGGATCAAAGACCTGGTTAAAAAAGCCAAAGATGAAGGCATGAGCGCGGTGGGTCTGGCTGATCTTGGGAATATGTATGGTGCGTTCTCATTTGCTGCAACAGCCCATGCAGAGGGAATAAAGCCTATTCTTGGGTGTGAATTCTATGTAGTGGAAGATCGCCTTCAAAAGAAATTTACCCGCGATAACAGGGATCGCCGCTACCAGATCCCGATGTTTGCAAAGAATCAGAACGGATACAAAAACCTCTCTAAATTAAGTTCTATTGGATTTACGGAGGGATATTATTACAAATTTCCGCGGGTTGATAAGGATGTTATTGCCAAATATGCAGAGGATATCATTTGCCTGAGTGGCGGCGTGCGGGGCTGGCTGGCCGATCTGATCCTGAACAAAGGACAGGAGTTTGCCGAAGAAGAGTTGCAGTGGTGGATGGAAACCTTCGGTGATGATTTTTACCTGGAAGTGCTAAACCATGGCCTGGAAGAAGAGAAACGGGTAAATCAGGTTTTTAAATCCTTTTCAGAGAAGTATGGGGTGAAATTAGTGGCATCCAATAACGTCTTTTATCTGGATGAAGAAGACGCCAAGGCCCATGATGCTCTAATCTGTATTGATGATGGCGAACTAATGAGTACGCCCAAGGGCAGGGGACGTGGATATCGGTATGGCTTCCCGAATGATGAGTTCTACTTCAAGTCGCAAGACCAGATGAAGGAGCTTTTTGTTGATATGCCTGAAGCCATCGTGAGCACGCAGGAAATTGTTGATAAAATTGAGCCCGTTAAGCTGGAGCGGGATGTATTGCTTCCCCGGTTTGAGCTTCCGGAGGGATTTGAGTCAGAAGATGAATACCTGAAACATCTGACCTACGAAGGGGCCAAACCCCGGTACGATGAAATTGATAAGGAAGTGACCGAACGGATCGAATTGGAGCTGGGTATTATTCGTGAAATGGGTTTTGCCGGATACTTTTTGATCGTTCAGGATTTTATAGCCGCAGCTAAAGAAATGGGCGTTTACGTGGGTCCGGGGCGTGGTTCTGCGGCCGGTTCGGTGGTGGCGTATTGCACAGGGATCACCAACATCGACCCGCTTAAATATGATCTGCTTTTTGAGCGTTTTCTGAATCCCGAGCGGGTGAGTATGCCTGATATTGATATTGATTTTGATGACGATGGCCGGCAGCGGGTCATTGAATATGTGGTGGATAAATATGGCGTCGATCAGGTGGCGCATATTATCACATTTGGTTCTATGGCTGCCCGCTCGTCCGTGCGTGATGTGGCCCGTGTGCTCGATCTTCCATTGTCGGATGCCGATCGTCTCGCCAAACTCATTCCTGAAAAACCAGGTACCTCGCTTGATGATGCCTTTTCAGAAGTAAAGGAACTCCGCAATATCCGCGATGGAGAAGGCCTGGAAGCGGAAACGCTCCGAATGGCGCATGTGCTGGAAGGCTCGGTTCGGAATACCGGAATTCATGCCGCGGGGGTTATCATCGCACCGGATAAGCTTACGGAATACATCCCGGTGAGCACGGCCAAGGATGCGGATCTTTATGTGACCCAATACGACGGCAGCGTGATCGAAGATGCCGGTATGCTGAAGATGGATTTCCTGGGTTTGAAGACTCTTTCTATCCTGAAATCGGCCATCGAGTATGTGGGGGAGAATCATGGAAAAGAATATAATCTCGATGACATTCCGCTTGACGATGAGACTACCTACAAATTGTATCAGAATGGCGGAACACTTGGGACCTTTCAGTTTGAGAGTGAAGGGATGCGTAAACACCTCAAGAATCTCAAGCCGACGGACATCAATGATCTAATTGCCATGAATGCCTTGTACCGTCCGGGACCTATGCAGTTCATTCCGGATTACATTGAACGGAAGCACGGCCGCGAAAAGGTTGAATACGATCACGAAGATCTGATCAATATTCTTGAACCCACCTATGGAATTATGATCTACCAGGAGCAGATCATGAAGGTTGCGCAGCGCATGGGTGGCTACTCGCTCGGTGAAGCGGATGTACTTCGGCGGATCATGGGTAAGAAAAAGCCGGAACTCCTTCCCCCAGAAGAAGAGAAATTTGTAAATCAGGCCATCGAAAAAGGTTACGATAAGCAGACCGCCAAAGACGTTTTCGATAAAATGGCGATGTTTGCGGGCTATGGTTTTAATAAATCTCACTCGGCGGCCTATTCGGTTGTGGCCTATCATACCATGTATTTCAAGGCAAATTATCCGGCCGAGTATATGGCAGCGGTGATGAGTCATAACATGAGCGACATCAAGAAAGTGGCGTCGTTTATTGAGGAATGTCAGCGCATGAACATTCCGGTGGATCCGCCTAATATCAACACCGCCCGCGGGAAATTCCGTGCGAAAGAAGGGCGGGTTCAATATGGAATGTCGGCCATTAAAGGCGTTGGCTCTTCAGCTATCGCCCACATTGTAGAGGAGCGGGAAGAGAATGGTGACTTTACTTCTATTTTTGATTTTGCCACCCGTGTTGACCTTCGAACCTGTAATCGGAAAACCTTTGAAAGCCTTATTCAGGCCGGCGCCTTTGATACGCTGAATGAAAACCGGTCGCAGTTGTTTGAGTCGGTGGAAGATATTTTGTCGTATGGTGTTCGCAAGCAGGAAGAGATCCGCCTGAATCAGGGAAATCTTTTTGGTGGAGACAGCGGCGGTCCCGGTTCCCAGGAACCCAAATTACGGGAAGTGCGTAAATGGACGCAGATAGAGCGACTCAATAAAGAACGAGAACTCATTGGTTTTTACCTGAGTGGGCATCCTTTGAGCCGTTTCAAGGAAGAAATCAAACTCTTCGGGCGGCAAAACCTGAGCGAAGATATTTTTGGACGGATGTCGGATCGGGCGAACATCAAGTTCATTGCTATTGTAACGGGTGTGAAAAGAGTGACGGACAAAAAAGGCCGTCCCTTCGCATTTCTGCAGGTAGAAGACCTGAACAACTCTACGGAAGTGATCGCCTTTAGTCAGACCTACGATCAGTATATGGGGCTCCTTCAAACCGACAATGTGTTGTACATAGACGGAACGGTAGACACCCGAAGTGGTGAGCCTAAAGTGATCGCTAATTCTTTTGAGCGGGTAGAGAATCTTCGGGAGAAATTTCAGGATCAGTTAAATCTGAAGATCGACCTGAAAACATCGGAACTGAATAAAGATGCGCTTAAGCAGATGGAAACCTTGTTCTCCATCAATAAAGGGACAACCAACGTGCGATTTACCCTCCATAGCAGTGAAGCAAACGGCCCGATCCGGATGAATGTGAGAAACTTCGTAGTAGAACCGAATGATGATCTGCTTCGTGGCTTGCGCGAGGTGTTAGGTGAAGAAGCCGTTCAGCTGGTGCATGGAAGCTAGTTTTACAGTGTACAGTGATCATTAAACAGACAAAATTGAAAGAGTTAGTTGAATTAAGCAATCTCTGCTAACTGCTAACTGCTAACTGCTAACTGCTAACTGCTAACTGCTAACCAATATCACTCAACCCTATCACCCCAATAATTCAAAAGAATGTGTAAACTTGAATGAAATATCCCGATATTTGTTCAAGATTAAAGGAAATCATACAAACTAAATAGAAAGCATTATGTCAAAACCAATTGAATTTACCGATAGTAATTTTGATGAAGAAGTATTGAAATCAGAGAAACCAGTATTGGTGGACTTCTGGGCAGAATGGTGTGGTCCTTGCCGAATGATCGGGCCTATCGTGGAAGAGCTTGCCGGCGAATATGAAGGCAAGGCCAAGATCGGGAAAGTGGATGTAGACAGTAATCCTGAGATTTCTGTGAAATACGGAATTCGAAGCATCCCATCGCTGCTCATCTTTAAGGATGGCGAAGTGGTTGATCAGATCGTTGGTGCTGTACCAAAATCTCAGCTTACCAAACAGCTGGAAGCTCAGGTTAACTGAACGTTTGTCTAAATAATATTGAGTTATTAAAAAAAGGCGATACAATTTGTATCGCCTTTTTTATTGAACAGTATTTTTATTTACCTGCTATTTGATCAACATCATTTTTTTAGAAGCAGTAAACTGAGCGCTTTCAACACGGTAAATATATACACCGCTTGAAAGTCCCGATGCATCGAAGCTTACCTGATGCTGTCCGGCTCTTTGACTTTGAGCACTTACCAGCGTAGCTACTTCTTTACCTAAAACATTATACACTTTTACCGTGAGGTTACTTGCCGCCTCAGGCAGGTTATAGGTGATGTTGGTCGTTGGATTGAATGGATTCGGATAATTTTGTTCAAGCGTAAATGATTCTGGAATTTCTTTCTCTGATTCATTTGGTACCGCCTGAGAACGTTTGAATTGGTAAATACCACTACTGTACGTGCCGATCCAGGTATTGCCTTTGTTATCATGTTTGATGATATAGGCACGATTTTCAAGTTCTGATAATGGGTTTAACCATTCAGAGGAAGTGGTATTATACACCCAAACCTCATTCCCATAAGTGATCCAGATATTTCCTTCCGGATCGGGTTCTATGTGAGAGGAGGAGGTATAGAAGTCTTCTCTGGGATAGGCAATTTGAGTCACATTCTGGCCATCCCATTTCATCAGGCTGTCACCAGAGAACCATAAATTATTGTCAGAATCTGAGGCTATTTCCATGGGGTCGATCTCCTCGGTGGAGTCTGGAGTCCACGCACTCCATTCATTTCCATCGTATCGAGCAATGGAATATCTGTTTTGGGATTGAGTGAGGCCACCTGCATAAATATGCCCATTCGGACCCTCTGCAAAAGACGTGACATATACACCTATCACCCCGGGCATTGGTTCATGATGTGTGAATTCAGAACCATCATATTGTAGAATGCCGTTATTAGCGAAAGAACCCATCCAGATGTTTTGATCACTATCTTCAAAAATTGCTTCTGCGAAGGTTCCATGTTCGGTATAGGTCTTAAATTCTTCATCCTGCCTGTAGGTGATTCCATGTGTGGAATTACCGAACCAAACGGTACCATTGCTGGCAGCATGAACTCGCCATGCATAGGAATTGGTCATCCCATCGGTAGCGTTATAGAAGCTCCAGTCGGAACCATCAAAATAGCCGGCTCCGCGAAACCCGGTGGCCCAGATTCCGCCATCATCATCGGCGGCCAAACCAAAGATGATATCAGAAAACAACCCATTATCGGTATGGGTAGATATATACCGATACTCACTTCCATCTCGTAAGAATACGCCGCTTCTTAAAGTTCCCTGATTTGAACCGGCGCGTTTTACAAAGGCTGTCAGTCCGGAAGAATTACTGGCAATAGCGCTAATATCATTGAATGATTGCCCTGCGGCATTCTCTTGCATTCTGGACCAAGTGCTTCCATCATAAACAACGGTTGTACTGTCATTTCCGCAATACAGTTGATTGTCTGCAGCTATCTCAAAAGCAGAACATCTGTAGGTAAGTTCATCTGTAGAACGGGTAAATGAAGTCCAGTTAGAACCATCAAAATAGGCTGCTCGTTGAACAGAGTCTGAAAATGCTGTCCAAATATTTCCATTGTTATCGTATTCAATCTCGAATACGGCTTCATGTGGAATATCACTGTTAGAAGTATGATACGTGTTGGCAGATCGAAGGTCTCTTCCAAATGAAACTAATCCTCCACGGGTTGAATCGGTTTCAGGAACAGCTGCCCAAACCTTTCCATCATTGCCAATAGTGAAATCATAAACCCCGTTGGCTTTTATACCACTATTCAGGTCGGTATTGATGGTATCCATTCTGGCAATTAAGCTACCGTCACTGAGATCAAAAACAGATATACCACCAAATTTATTAAGTACCCATTCATCTTGTTCATTATAACCGAAAGAAGGAGCATGAGACAGCCAGAGTCTTTCATCCCCGTCAATGATGCCCGTTCTGTAGCTGTTGGAAACAGAATCATCTTCAGCTATCGAAGTTGAATCTACGATAGAAAAGTCCGGTGATAACCGATACACTTTACCACTGGTGAGCATAATGGTGTGGTCTTCTAAACCTGCAAGGATGGAGCGTACCGGATGGGGGATATCTTCGCCATAATCCAGGTACCTCCAATTTGTGCCGTCGTATATATCAACTGATTTATTGGTTAGATATAACTGCCGGCCCTGGCTGTCGATGAATACATCATCAACCAGCATAGCTGAAAGGCCGTTGCTTCCGGTATTGCGGGCCGTCCAGTGAGCCTCCGCCATTTCATGGTCAATAAAAATATTTTGAGCCGTCGTATTTGACTGTTGAGGTTTTATTTGACGGTATTTTTCCAGCTTTTCCTTGAACTCCTTATTGACTGTTTTTTGAGCCAGTAAAGTTGTTGAAGCCAAGCATAGTAATAGTAGAAATGCTAATGATCGTTTCATTAGATACATATGTAAATACCCCGTTTTACTCTGTGAATAGATTATTTAATTGGCTTAAAAGATTTAAATCAGATCGCAGAAAATCAATGAGCAGCTTCGATTAATAGTGAACATAAAACACATAATTATAACCACTTAAATTGTCCTATAAAGATAAAGTCAGACACAAATGGTAAAGGTGATTTTATGAGTCAGAGAGCAGGCTTAAGATTTTACAAGCCTTTTCAAGTACGAAGAATGCTTAAACATTTATAGTGGTTACCTTTGTTGTTCACTTGAAATAAAAGACCTATGAAGCGCACACTCACCGTTGTTGGAATCTTAGTTGTAATTGGATTACTAACCATCCCTAAATGGCAAAGTCTTTCAGAAAATTCCTCTCAAAATAATACCAACTCTTCGCAATCAGCCCTTTCTGTTGATGTCCATCTTGTAGAACCTCAGGTATTTGAAAACAAGATCTTCAGTACCGGAACGCTGCTCGCCAATGAAGGTATAGAGATCAGAAGTGAGATCTCTGGTAAGATCGTGGAGCTTAGACTTCGCGAGGGGCAGCAGGTTCAAAAAGGAGATCTGCTCATCAAAATAAACGATAGTGAGTTGCAAGCACAGTTAAAGCAGGCTGAGTATAGGATGAGCCTTGCGGAAGTGAGAGAAAAGCGACAGAAGCAGCTGCTGGAACGAGGCGGAATTAGTCAGGAGCAGTATGATGCTACGCTAAATGAGTTGAACGTTCTTAAAGCTGAAACGGACCTTATTAAAGCACAGATCGACAAGACAGAGATCTATGCGCCATTTGATGGCGTAGTTGGTTTGAGGAATGTCAGTAATGGCAGTTACATCACCCCAAACACGCAGATCGCAACTTTTCAGTCTATCAATCCTATTAAGGTGGAGTTCTCGATCCCGGAACGATATGCGGGAGTGGTGCAGCAGGGGAATCGTGTTTTCTTTAATGTGCAGGGGCAAGAAGAGGGTTTTGAAGCCCGTATCTACGCTGTTGAGCCGCGCATAAATACCCAAACAAGAACCCTGACTATGCGCGCTTTGGCTGATAATCCCGAGGGGAATCTGCTGCCCGGTGCCTTTGCAAATATTGAATTGGTATTGGAAGAAATTGAAGATGCTCTCATGATTCCCACCATCTCTGTAATTCCGGAACTGCAGGGACAGAAAGTATTTATGCTTAAAAATGGCGTTGTGCAGGATCAGTCAATTTCCACCGGCATCAGAACCGAAAGGTATGTGCAGGTAACAGAGGGGATCGCTCCGGGAGATACCGTGCTGACAACCGGACTCCTACAGGTTCGAAATGGGATGGACATAAAAGTTGGCGAAATAAACAAATATGAGGAGATCGAACTATGAGTTTATCCTCCCTGAGTATTCGTCGCCCTGTTTTAGCCACCGTACTTTCCCTGATCATATTGATCTTGGGAATCGTGGCCTTCACATTCCTGGGAATTCGGGAATATCCTGCCACTGAACCGCCTATTGTAACGGTCAGTACTTCCTACACAGGAGCCAATGCCGATGTGATCGAATCACAGATCACAGAACCGCTGGAAGAAGAGATCAACGGTATAGCCGGTATTCGTACCATGACTTCCGTGAGCAGGGAAGGCCGAAGCACCATTACGGTAGAATTTGAGCTGGAGATCGATCTCGACAATGCGGCAAATGATGTGCAATCCCGCGTATCAAGAGCTGTTCGTGAATTGCCCCCCGATGCCGATCCGCCGGTTGTATCCAAAGCTGATGCTGATGCAAGCCCCATAGTATTCCTGAATGTAAGGAGTGATAAACGAAATTTGCTGGATTTGTCAGATGTTGCCATCAACGATTTCAAGGAGCGGGTGCAAACAATTTCAGGGGTGAGCAGCGTACAGATCTGGGGCGAAAAACAATACTCTATGCGCTTATGGCTCGATCCGCTGCGACTTGCGGCCTACAAACTTACACCGCTCGATGTTCAGCAAGCCCTGCAAAGTGAAAATGTTGAACTTCCCTCTGGCCGGATAGAAGGAGACATGACCGAGCTTACCGTTCGCACACAAGGACGTTTATATGAGCCGGAGGAATTCAATAATCTTATCATCAGTGAACAGGACGGAAATGTAGTTCGCTTTCGGGATATTGGAAATGCAGAACTTGGAGCCGCCAACGAACGCACCATCCTGAAACGAAATGGTGTACCGATGGTAGGGGTCGTTATTGTTCCCCAACCCGGAGCCAACCAAATTGAAATTGCAGATGAATTCTACAAGCGGGTAGAGCAGATCAAAAAAGATCTCCCGCCAGATATACAAACGGCGGTAGGTTTTGACACTACTGAATATGTCCGCGCTTCCATTGACGAAGTTCAGCAAACCATCTTTCTGGCACTTGGCTTGGTGATCCTTATCATTTTCCTGTTTCTGCGGGATGTGAGAACTACAATTATCCCTGTAATTGTAATTCCGATTGCCCTGATCGGGGCCTTCTTTGTGATGTACATGGCTGGCTTTTCTATCAACGTACTCACATTATTGGCTATCGTGCTTGCCATCGGTTTGGTAGTGGATGATGCCATTGTGGTACTTGAAAATATATATGCGAAAATTGAAAGCGGAATGGGAACTATCGAAGCCGGGATCCTTGGGTCTCGCGAGATCTTCTTTGCCGTTGTGGCAACATCTCTTTCCCTGGTAGCAGTATTTACGCCGATCTTGTTTTTAGGCGGGATCACCGGACGTTTATTCCTCGAATTTGGTGTCGTGATGGCCGGTGCTATTATTATTTCATCCTTTGTTGCGCTGACCTTAACGCCCATGTTATCAACAAAAATACTGAATGCCGATACCGAGCATTCTCGTTTTTACAAAAAAACCGAACCTTTCTTTAAATGGCTGAACGCAAAATATAAATCCAGCCTGGAATCCTTCATGGAAAAGCGCTGGGTTGCTTTTGTAGTGATAGTTATTTGCGGATTTGGCATCTGGTTATTTTATACAAACCTGCAGCAGGAACTTGCACCACTGGAGGATCGCGGTCGTTTGATCGTAAGTTCCACGGCTCCAGAAGGGGCTACTTTCGAATACATGGATCACTACATGGATCAGCTTACTGAATTTCTGATGGAGGAAGTTCCTGAGATCGATGGGTTGATCACGGTTACGTCTCCGGGGTTTGGAGCTTCAAGTTCTGTAAACTCGGGTTTTGGACGAATTATACTTTCACCGGCGGATGAACGCGAACGATCGCAGCAGGAGATCTATAATGATCTTTCAACCAAAGTGCAGGATCTGAGCGGCGCAAGAACCTTTATCGCTCAGGAACAAAGTATTGGAGGAGGCCGTGGTGGTCAACCCGTACAGTATGTACTTCAGGCTGGAACAAATGACGACTTGAAAGAAATAATCCCTGAGTTTTTGGAACAAGCTCGTCAGGATCCGACTTTTGCTTTTGTGGATGTGAACCTCAAATTCAACAAACCGGAAGTGGAAATTAAAATCGATCGCGACCGGGCCCGTGACCTTGGGGTTTCTACCCGTGATATTGCACAGACCCTGCAGCTTGCCTATAGTGGACAGCGTTTCGGGTACTTTCTGAAGGGCGGAAAACAGTATCAGGTGATCGGCCAAATGTCTCGCGAAGATAGAAATGAGCCCCTGGATCTTCGAAGTCTGTATGTCAGAAATAATCGTGGCGAGATCATACAGTTAGACAACCTTGTGAGTTTAACAGAGCAAAGCAGTCCGCCACAATTATTCCGTTTTAACAGATATGCATCAGCTACGGTATCTGCGAGTTTAGCGCCCGGCTATACGATAGGAGATGGAATTGATGCCATGGACGCCATCGCCGATCAGGTTTTGGATGACACCTATACCACTTCACTTTCCGGACCGTCCCGCGATTTCGTGGAAAGTTCATCGAGCCTGATCTACGTATTCTTGCTGGCACTTTTACTGGTCTACCTGGTGCTTTCGGCTCAATTTGAAAGTTTCAGAGATCCACTAGTGATCATGTTTACCGTTCCTCTGGCGCTGACAGGAGCCTTACTTACCTTATGGTACTTCAATCAAACGCTGAATATTTTCAGTCAGATCGGTATGGTGATGTTAATTGGGTTGGTAACAAAGAACGGGATCCTGATCGTGGAATTTGCCAATCAGCGGCAGGTACAGGGATTGTCAAATCTTGAAGCCATTAAAGACGCTGCTGTAGCACGATTCAGGCCTATTCTGATGACCAGTCTCTCTACAGTACTCGGAATTTTACCGATCGCGCTTGCCCTGGGAGCAGGAGCTGAGAGCCGGAAATCTATGGGTATTGCCATTATAGGAGGACTGATCTTTGCAAGTATACTTACACTCTATGTGATACCGGCTCTGTATTCTTATATCTCCACAGAACGTTCATCCAAAGGGGCCATCGATGATGAAACCTTTAGGAAATTAGAAAATCTCGAAACTTCAGAAGTCCCGGCTTAGTCATGAATAGAATACCAAGTAAGATCAAAATAACGTCTGTTATTGTCGCCTCTTTATTTTTTGGGTTGATGGGAATGAAGGATGGAGTTGCCCAGGAGACGCTGAATCTCGATGATGCCATCCGGATTGGTTTGGAGCGGAATTTTGCGATTCGAATTGCTGAAAACAACACCCGGATCTCAGAAAACAATAACAGCCTGGGCAATGCTGGATTTCTGCCGGTTATCTCAGCAGATGGAGCCATCAACAAGCGTATCGAAGATAACGAGACTCGCTATGGAAGTGGAGCGCCCATCCCTGATCGCAATGACGAAGGCGCTGAGACCACGGTATACAATTATGGAGTGAACGCATCCTGGCGCATCTTTGACGGGCTCACCATGTTTGCTACGCTCGACCGGCTTTCCACTTTATCTGAAATAAGTGAGGTCGAAGCACGGAACAGGGTAGAACTGGTGCTGGCAGATATCATTACAGGCTATTACGAGATCGCAGGACAGCAAAAGGCAGCACAGGTTTTGGAGAATACCGTTGAGATCTCAGAAGAACGCATTCGCATAGCAGAAACGGCCCGTGATCTGGGATCCGGTTCCGAGTATGAGTTATTGCTGGCCCGGGCCGATATGAATACGGATCAGGCCGCACTCATCCGTACTAAAACAAATTTAAATCAGCTTAAAGTACTATTGACCACAATTCTGGGTGATACGACTGAAGCCGCATTCACGGTTCAACCCGAAATAGAGCTGGCCGGGAAACTATCGCTTGAGAATATGATAGCAGAAGCCGTTGCACAAAACCGGGAACTCACCATAGCCCGGTTGACGGAACAGGCAGCTGAAGCTGAGATCCGCGAATTACGGGGAGATTGGTTTCCTCAGGTTGATGTATCTGGAGGGTATGCCTACTCTCGCACCGAAGCTTCTACCGGATTTTCAGAGTTCTCGCAGTCGCAGGGATTTCGCTATGGTATCTCAGCAAGTGTAAACCTGTTCGATGGGTTCAATAAACAGCGTCGTCAGGAAAATGCCCGCATTGCTTTGAAGAATGAACAACTTCGTCGGCAAGATCTGGAACTACAGGTTCGGGCCAATGTCAGCCGGGTGTATGCCCAGTACGACGATGCCCTTTCACTGATCGAACTGGAAGAAGAAAACCTAGAGATCAACAAGCAAACAGTAGAAATAGCCCTGGAGCGGTTTGAGCTCGGCACCATCAATTCCATAGAATTACGGGAAGCCCAACAAAGCTTACTTAACGCTGAAAATCGGCTGATCGAAGCTCAAATTACGGCCAAATCTGCTGAAATAGAGCTGCTGCGACTAAGCGGAAGACTACTTTCACAGATTGAATAAAAACGTAGGTCGGACAGCCTGTCCGACAGTAGTTTTTAACGTTGATGATTTTTTAGTCTTGAGTAAAGGCATGAATTTGCTAAAGCTATAGATCTTTTGAGTCTTGAACGAAGTGAAGACTGAAAAAGTAGTAGCAAAACAAGTCTTCAGACTTGAAGAGTGTTCAGCGAGTGATGGGAGAAACTCTTAAGTCACCGTTCGCAAGATATTGATATTTAATCGGGCAAATTAAAGATAAGAGTAAGCCGAGTTCCCCCTTCAGAATAACTAACTTCATCGGCGTATTCTTTCATTAGAAAAATGCCCCGGCCACTGGTTTTGAGTAGATTTTCTTCTGCGAGGGGATCGGGGGCATCCTCCGGTTCAAAACCTTCCCCCTGATCGGTGGATTCAAAGATCAGCTTTCCATTATCTGTGAAGGCCTTGATCTCGACCGTTTTTGAGGCATCGAGTTTATTACCATGCAGAATGCCATTGGTAGCAGCTTCGGAAACAGCCAGCATGAGCCTGGCATAGAATTCATCATCAAAGCCAAGTTCATCTTGAAGGCTATTCAGCAACTGCTCAACGCGTTCAATTTCTTCGTATGTAGAGTGGAGTGTAAGGGTCTGTAATAATTTCATTCACTAAGCATAAATCCCGCGGAGCTTAAGCGTTGTTGCCACCCGATCGATAGCATACATGTAAGCCGCCTGTCTGAGGGTAATACTATACTTTTCACTTACCATAAACAAGTTATCAAAAGACTCTCTCATCATTCTGTTAAGTCGACGATTCACACGTTCCTCGGTCCAGAAATATCCATGGCGATCCTGCACCCACTCGAAATAAGAAACGGTTACCCCACCGGCATTTGCGAGAATATCGGGAACTACCATGATGTCCTTTTCTTCCAGGATCTTATCGGCGTTGTGGGTAACAGGCCCGTTTGCGCCCTCTGCAATGATCTTAGCCCTGATATTTGGAGCATTTTCTTTGTTGATCTGATCTTCTTTAGCAGCAGGAATCAGTACATCACATTCCAGTTCCAGAAGGTCTTTATTGCTGATCGATTCAGCCCCGTCGAAGCCTTCAAGGGAATTATTGTGAGTTTGGGCATATCGAATGGCTTCGGGAATATCGATGCCATCTTTGTTAAAGTAGCCTCCGCTTATATCACTTATAGCGATCACATTGGCGCCTTGTTCATACATTAACTGGGCCGAAACAGAGCCCACATTTCCAAATCCCTGAACAACAACAGAGGTGTTACTCGGCGAAATCCGAAGTTTTCCTAAAGCAGCCAGCGTACACGTTACTACTCCACGACCGGTGGCTTCTTTTCGTCCTTTTGAACCACCCAGAATAATGGGTTTGCCGGTTACCACAGCTGTTTCTGTCTTCTTTTGTTTCATGCTGTAAGTATCCATGATCCACGCCATGGTTTGCTCATTGGTATTCATATCAGGAGCGGGGATATCGCGGTCTGGGCCAAATACATCATACATGTTGGCGGTATAACGGCGGGTCAGCCGCTCCAGCTCAGATTGTGATAATTCTTTGGGATTCACACGAACGCCACCTTTGGCTCCTCCAAAAGGAACATTGACAACCGCACATTTCCAGGTCATCCACGCGGCGAGAGCTTTAACTTCATCAATGGTTACATCGTCTGAATAGCGAATTCCGCCTTTAGAAGGACCGAGAATGCTATTATGAATGACACGGTACCCCTCAAAGACTTCAATGTTTCCGTTATCCATGGTAACAGGAATAGAAACTACGACCACTTTTTCGGGACTGGAGAGATATTTGAAGACCCCTTCATCCAGGTTAAGAAGTTCGGCTGCGAATCGAAATCGCTCCATCATGGAGGCGAAAGGAGAGTCGTTCGTAATATGTGGTACAGGTTCTTTATAGTAGCCGCCGGTAGTAGATTCTTTATTTGACATCGTCAGTTTTTAATAAGAAGATTTTTATTGCAAAATTGCTCAAAAAAGCGGTTCCAAATATAAAAGGATTACTTAAGATTATTGTCATTTTTCTGCAAAAAGATGGGATTTTTTATCGTATGAAATTTGGGGTAGATAGCCTTCAAGTAAACGGAGGTCGGACAGCTGGTCCGACAGTAGCTGGTAAAATGAGTAAATTCTTAGATGTGAGCATTATCCTCAACTCTTAAGTCACCGCTCCTAAGATCTTTATCTGGAAGAGGATATTCGGGCTCACTGAAGACTTAAGAGATCAACGGGGATCAATAAGTTGCTTTGGGAATCTCTGCTGCATTCAAATGATACACTGTTAACATATTGTTAAGCATTGGCCATATCTGAGATCGGTAACACTGTCTTAACATTTAATTTTTACCCTTGGCTTGTAAATCAGCACACAAATAATCTATATGTCAGATTCATCGTCTAACTCAAACTCCCAAAGTCCTATCGAGCGGTTAATTCCAACGGGCTTTTATGATGTAATTAAGCAAGAGCGCATATTTATTGGCTTGATCGGGCTCTTTTTTTTCATAGCCGGAGTTGCTTTTCCCTACGCCGAACTTGCCATGTGGGTAGGATTTGCTTTTGCAGGTTATTCTGCCATCGCAAACGATAGTATTCAAACCATAGGAACTTTTCTTGCCTCTAATATGGATAAGAAATGGTGGGTTCTGTGGCTTTGGATCGGCGGCATCTTCCTCATCACCGTTAGTGCCAGTTTTTATATTTATGATGGCGATGTAACCTATCAGCGACTTACCTCCAAAGGTTTTGCAGAAGCACCAACAGATTTTTCATTCCTTCAGGTAGCAGCTCCTATCTTCCTTTTGATCTTGACCCGGATGCGGATGCCAGTTTCAACTACATTCCTGTTGTTAAGCTGTTTTGCTACATCTGCTGAAGGCATCACTTCTGTGCTGGGCAAAAGTTTACAGGGATATGGAATTGCCCTTATGGCAGGTCTTGTGGTGTGGCTTATCGTTACCAACACGATCGAAAAGAAATTCAAAGGAGAGCCGGGTAAGATCTGGCTTCCCTTGCAGTGGATCATCTCTGGTACCCTTTGGGCGGTTTGGGTGATGCAGGATGCTGCCAACATTGCGGTTTATCTTCCACGTTCACTCGAGTTCAATCAGTTTCTCGGTTTCTCGCTGTTCATCTTTTTTGGATTGGGACTCTTGTTCTATTTGCGGGGAGACAGAATTCAGGAGATCGTAACAGAAAAATCACGCGTCACAGATATTCGGTCTGCTACCATTATTGATTTTGTATACGCCATATTGCTGGTTTATAAACTCACCATTAGCACGGTACCTATGAGCACCACATGGGTGTTCCTCGGTCTGCTTGCCGGACGCGAATTGGGAATGAGTATCATGGATGGGAAAGAACACGGACGTCCCATGGGGAAAGTGTTCAAAATGGCGTTCAAAGATCTGTCTTATGCACTTATCGGATTGGCCGTGTCCATCATTTTGGCCATCTCTATTAATGATCAGGTTCGCAGAGAATTGCTGCAAATGATTGGCTATTGATATTTAAGTCCAAATATACCATACTAAGGCGTCCCGTTTACAAGCGTGGACGCCTTTTTTATTTTCACATACTGCATTCTCTATGAAAGAGTTTATCAAAAACATATCATCAACAGTAACTAAACTGTATGCACTATGAATGCGAATGTTTTAGTCTTGAATCAAGACTATCAACCTTTGAGTGTTTGTTCTGTGCAACGCTCCATGAAACTTATTTTTCTGGAAAAGGCTGAATTACTTCATGATGACCCAAAAAAAGAACTGCGTACTGTAAGAAAGTCTTTTCAATTTCCATCGGTGATCCGGCTGCGGAATTACATCAATGTGCCCTATGCAAAGATCGTGCTATCCCGCCGAAATGTGATGCGCCGCGATGATTACACCTGTCAGTACTGCGGAAAAAAGTCAGATCTCACCATCGACCATATCCTTCCCAAAAGCAGGGGAGGGAAAGACACTTGGGAAAACCTGACCACAGCCTGTGATAAGTGTAACGTTCATAAAGGAAACAGAACGCCGAAAGAAGCACAAATGCCGCTGAACAGCAAACCGTACCGTCCGGTGCCTATCACCTTTTTCCGCGATTCCAACGGGAGCGTTCAGGAACCCTGGAAACCCTATCTCTACATGACGTGATTAATTGTTGAATTGTTGATTTGTGATTGACGATTTAACTCATCACTATATCACCAATCATCCCACAGCCAGTGCTTTATTTGCTACTGCCAATCCCTTCACGAAGGCTTGAATAACGGCTTCCAGTGTATCAGGAGAAGCTCCTTTGGAAGTAAATTTGTGCCCTTCTTTTTCCAGCGTTAGTGTTACTACCACCAGAGAATCTGTATCTGGGCTGAGAATTTCCACTTCGTGATTGATGACATCCAGCGGGAGGAAAGAGTCGGTTTCTGCTTTAATGGCCGTCAGTATCGCATCGATGGGGCCCACTCCCTGATCCAGAGAGATCACTTCTTCACCCCCTTCAATCTTTAGTTTAACGGCCGCACTCACCAACCCATGTTTGCGCATGGTCAGTTTATAATCCACAACTTCCACCGGGTGGTGCAGATCGGTATCCTCATTATAAACCAAAGAACGAAGCACTTTGATCTCCTCTTCTTTCAGTGTTTTTCCTTTTCGGTTGATGTTGTGCACGTATTCCTCATACAACTTGGAATGTCCTTCATCCATACTCACATTTTCGAAACCGGTATTGCGGGTTTGTCCCCAGCTTTCTTTCTGCATCTCAATAAATCCGGATTCTATATACTGCTGAATACGCTCCAGATTTGGCGGCAACACCGGCGACGACAACGAATATTTGGCTACAATATGAGCGCTCTTTAAACCCGTTCCCGTTAATACAAACAGACATTTTTTGCCTTTGAACTGCTCCAGGTTATTCTTGAAGGTTGCCAGTGGAATGGCACAAGCAGGTTCCGTGAAAAAACCTTCCTCCACCGTCATTTCCTTCATGGATTCGAGCAATTCATTTTCTGTCGCGGTATAAGCCAGTCCATCCGTCTCTTCGATGCCGCGCAATACTTTATAGAAATCCAGGGGGTCGCCCACGGCTACGGCATCAGCCATCGTATTCACCTGATCTTTGACGATCTTATCTTTTTTAAAGATCCCTTCTACAACCGGAGAACTCTGCTCGGGTTGAACCGCAACAAAATGTGGGATCTTGTCGATAAGACCGGCCGCTTTCAATTCTTTATAGCCTTTGTAGATGGCGGCAAAGTTGGTTCCCGCTCCGATCGGCACAAACACGTAATCGAAATCGGTGATCCCTTGTTCATACAGTTCATAGGAAAAAGATTTCTGTCCTTCCTGGCGAAATACATAATCGCCGGCCAGATAATAATTCCCTGATTTGGCAAATTCCCGGCACAACTTCTCACACACCATAAAATCGCCTTTGATCTTGATGATGGTGGCATCATAAATGGTAGCCTGAGCTAATTTCACTTCCGGGGTCTTTTCCGGTACAAATACAAAACAAGGGATCTTGAAATAGCAGGCATAAGCCGCTACCGAAGCCGCCATATTTCCGGTAGAAGCGAGGCATATAGCATCAGCACCCAATTCCAGTGCCTTCTGAACTTCAATATAACTTCCGCGATCTTTGAAGCAACCGGTGGGATGTTCAAACTCCAGCTTGCCATATAATTCGGCATCGTATCTCTTGGAAAGACGATTTAATTTTTTCAGCGGGGTGAAATGATGCTTCAGCGGATCCGGCTTTATTTCCTTAAGCGGATACTGGATCTCCTCGCGGGCCTCTTTGTACTCAATATCCAGAACGCCACCACATTTGGTGCAGTAGGTGCTTGTCTCTCTTTCGTCGTTCACAAGGCCGCACATAATGCAGCTCATAGTATATCCGGAATTACTGGCTTTCATAAATAAAGTTAGTTGATAATTGTACTTTTTTATCTGAAAGGGAAGGTATCAAAATTCAGACAAAAAAGCGCTTTTTTAGCGATTCTGATTACAATGGGAGCAGAATGATCTCTTCAAAATCAAGGTCGAGTTCATCCAGTACAGGACTTGCCATTTCCTCGATCTCGGCTTCGCTGTAATCATTTAATCCCTCCAGCTTTACATACAGGATCTCGTTTCGCTCATCGATGAAAAACTGTACATCGCTGCTTTCAAAGATCTCCTGCAGGGTGTTCACTAAAAATTCCACATCTTCAATAAAAGCTTTGATTTCGTCTTCGGTAGGTTCGCTCATTTTATGTAGTTTCTGTGTGAAAAAAATTCAGATGGAAACTATGAATAAATATCTGTCAAAACTTTGTGAAATTTCAAAAAAACCGGAACGCTTAGTGGTCGGAATGATGTCGGGCACGGCACTTGATGGGCTTGATGTTGCCTTATGTAAGATCAAAGGCCATGGAAAGGATTCCAATATTGAAGTCTTGGAGTTCGATACGTGTGAATATTCTGAAGAACAGCGAACACGACTTCGGCTCATTCAATCCAAGGAACTAACGAACACACAAGAGCTAACGATGCTGAATTCTGAGCTTGGTTTTTGGTATGCCGAGAAGGTGTTGAAGCTCATAACAAGGTGGGGAATAGAAACCAGTGAAGTGGATCTGATAGCCAGCCACGGACAAACGGTCTATCATGCTCCGGCAGAATCTGAAGATAATATACATACTACGCTACAAATGGTGGACGGAGATCATATTGCCCAACGTTCCGGCATCATAACCGTATCCGATTTTCGCCAGAAGCACACCGCTGTTGGAGGTGAAGGAGCCCCGATGGCCGGTATTTTTGATGAACTCTTTTTCAGGGACGATACCCAAAACCGGATGTTGCTGAATCTGGGAGGCATCGCAAACTTCAGCTGGCTTCCATCTCGAAATTCCGGGGCGAACATTCTTGCTACTGATACCGGCCCGGCCAACACGCTGATCAATGAGGCTATGCAAACCTACTTTCATATGCCTTATGATGAAGGTGGAAAAGTAGCGGCTACAGGAAACATTCATTCCGAACTGGTAAAATATGTGCTTTTGGAGCCTTACTTCCGAAAGTCTTTTCCGAAAACAACCGGACAAGAAGATTTTCAGCTTTCCTACATCGAACAGTTGATGGAAGGGCACCGTATTGAGCTGGAGCCGGCAGATCTGGTGGCTACATTAACGGCCATAACATCCCAAAGCATAGCCCGCGCGGTAGATGAATTAGTGGGCGATCAGTCTTTTGATTGTTACGTGAGCGGAGGCGGTTCCTACAACCAAACTCTGATGAACGATTTGAATGATCGCATATCCCAGGCTAAATTCAAACCATTCAAAGAATTGGGCATGCATCCCGATGCCAAAGAAGCCGCTATGATGGCCTTTTTTGGGAATGAATTAGTGGCTGGAGAAGGATTTCCAATTCCCGGAGTAACGGAAGAAAAGGTGCATTTAGGGAAGATCAGTTTGCCGGGGTAGGGAATTCAAAATTCATGATTCAAAATGGAAAATTGGGTTTTTGAACCTTGAATAAGATCTTAAATACCTCAGATCAGCGATCATCGGAAAATCTGCGTCATCCGCGTTCTATTAAGATGACTGTTCAAGCGATAATACCAACACCTCAACTAACCGTTCAATTTGTTCTTTGGAAATAACCAGCGGAGGCAAGAATCTCACCACCGTTCCGTGAGCAGCATTTCCAAGTACTTTATGCTCGAACATCTTATCCACCACAGGTCGGGCCGGACGGTTGAGTTCAACACCGAGCATCAGTCCCAATCCACGGATATCTTTTACGGAAGGGTTATCGGCTAATTTCTCTTTGAGCAAATTCATCATGAAATCGCCTTTTTCAGCAGCTTGCTCCACGATCTTTTCTTCCTCAATGGCCTCCAAAGCAGCGCAGGCCACGTGGGTGGCAAAAGGATTTCCACCAAAGGTAGTTCCGTGATCTCCGAATCCCAGGGCAGAAGCCACGTCTTCTTTCGCCATCACCGCGCCAATGGGAACTCCGCCGGCCAGGGCTTTTGCAGAAGCTACCACATCCGGCATCACATCAAAATGTTGGTAAGCGTAGAATTTTCCGGAACGACCTACGCCACACTGCACTTCGTCAATGATCATCAGGATGTTGAGGTCATCACAAAGCTGCCGGGTTTTTTGCATGAATTCCGCATCGATCACATTCACCCCGCCGGAGCCCTGAATAGTCTCAAAAGCAATGGCGATGGTATCTTCATTGGCAGTGGCTTTAAGTGCTTCAAAATCGTTGAAGGGCACTTGCTCAAAACCTGTGGGAAGGGGATCGAAGCCTTCTGTATAACTCGGCATCCCCATGGTGATGGTCGTTAAGGAGCGGCCATGAAATCCTTCACTTAACGTAATCATATTTCCGGATTTACCATGCTTCTTTCCCCATTTTCGAGCCAGTTTCACGCAGGCTTCCATCGCTTCCACACCACTGTTGCAGAAGAACACGCGATCCAGTCCCGATACCTTAGCCAACTTCTCAGCGAGTAAACTCTGTGGCTCATTATAAAAGAAATTGGAGGCATGCAGCAGCTTCTCGGATTGCTCCTTAATAGCAGCTACGATCTTTGGATGACAGTGGCCCAAATTATTAACCGCCAGTCCACCAAAAGCATCCAGGTATTCGTTGCCGTCAGTATCCCACACAAGCGCACCTTTTCCGTGCGAAAGCGTTACGGGAATCCGATTATAAACCTGGAAGTGATATTGTTTCTCGAGCTGCTGTGCTTTGTTCATGTGGTTATTGGTGTAAGGGTGTATTGATTAATGGGAATTAGTTATCGGGAATGAAGATAAGCAAAGGTAAAAAGGAGAATCATGGCAATCATGAAAATCTTAAAAATCCCTCGGGACTACTTACTTGATTAACAATGAACCACTTCCAAAATAACCATTTCCCATAAACCACCCGCTAACTTCTTCCTGTTACTATTAGTTCAGGCTGATGGTCTTAAATCGACCAAAGGGAACCGGCGGTTCCTGCATGCATTCTGAACGGGCCGTTCGGAACGAGGGTAAAGAACAAATTTTGAATATTGATGATATCCTTGTTTTTTAATGCACTTATTTGTTACATGAGGTAATCCAGTTCTAAAGAATTAAACACTGGAACCGCTGGAATTAAAACAAAGTACCATGTATAAACTTTTGTTATCAGTTCTTCTTGTAAGTGTACCCGAACTGTTATTATCGCAAGAAGAGAACAGTTCAATCAATATCATAAACACTTATACGGATCAGAATAAGGAGTATCTATTTGGTATAATACTTGGGGTTGGAGTAGATCAACAAGAGAACATATATGCTTTCGATTACGACCAAAATGCAGTTCTAAAATTAGATAAGGAAGGCAATTATTTAGGTAAAGTGATCAGGAGCGGAAGAGGACCTGCTGAAATACACAGCATGTATTCTTACTTGGTAGATGATGAAGCCAAACGGATTTACCTGACTGATAGAAGAAACGCTAAATATCTGGTTACCGATCTTCAGGGCAATGAGATTGACCATCATTTCATTAAAACAGGCTATATGAATCCAGCTATGGGAATGGAAAGATATGATGAAAATACTTTAGCACTGTTATTTACTGTCTCTAAGTCTCAACTTATGCGTCAAGAAGAGGGAATTGATTCTTTAATTCATTTTTATGACAGAGATTCTTTCGAGCGGACATTCTCTCTTGCTGACAGAGAATATTTTTCTACATTAGCGGAATATAAAACGGAAGCTCAGGGGCTATTGAATGAGACATTTGTAGGAAGCATTACATTTAAGGATTCTAGAACTCTATTAATTTCGCCTCATGTTTATAACAAGAGAATCATAGTATATGAGAAAGGGGAAAATGAAGAATGGTCTTTTTCCAAAACAATGGAAGGCAAAGAATGGGATACTGAGGCTTTTATAGAAGTAGATTTTGAGGACTACAGAAATAACAAATCCAAGTACAGATCAGAAGGCTTGAATATAGCATCTGCTTCTGGGATGGATGGAAATGGTGCAGGTATCATAAAGCTATGGTCCGCTGGCATATATACGCTTGAGTCAGGAGAGATTGTGAATTTTATTGTACAGGAAGAAAATTTTAGGCACAAACTGGTAGTAGAACGATATGATGAGTATCTAAACCACATAAGTTCAAGCACTATTTTTGAGGGGAAGAAAGGGGAGTTGATTATGGGTGTTCCTGATATGGACCAGCAGGAAAATTTTTATATGCTTTCGCATTTCAGCAAACAATCTTCAAGAATTGTAAAGTTCTCGTTAGATTAAGTTTCATATTTAGCTAACGGTACTCTATAAAAGTTCATAAAGTGTTTGGGAAAGGATAATCGTAATTTTTTTTCATCGGCATTATTCACGATTACCCATTTCCCAATAACTTATGTCTATTAACCACCCACCAACTTCAACCCAATCCTACCTCTTTCCAAATCCAGCGAAATAATCTCCAGGCTCAAAATATCCCCCACACTCACCACATCATGCGGATCTTCCACTTTCTTTTTGTCGCTCATGTTGGAGATGTGAAGCAGTCCGTCCTGCTTTACGCCGATATCTACAAAAGCACCGAAATCAACGACGTTACGAACGGTTCCTTCCAACTGCTGACCTTCTTTCAGGTCTTCCATTTTCATTACATCGGTGCGGAGCAATGGTTTTGGAAGTGACTCCCGCGGATCACGCCCCGGCTTCTGCAGGTTTTCGATGATGAGTTCTAAAGTCGGAACACCTACGCCAATCTGCTCTGCGGTTTCTTTCAAATTCACATTTTTGAATTTGGAAGCGATCTTATCTTTTTCATCTGCCAGTTTATTCAGGTTAATGCTAAACAGGTTACAAAGCTTCTCTGCTGCCTCATAACTTTCGGGGTGAATGGCCGTGTTGTCCAGCGGGTTTTTGGATTCGGGGATGCGCATGAATCCCGCTGCCTGCTGGAAACGGAAATCGCCTACGCCGTCAATGTCTCGTATTTGGTCACGATCGATGAAAATGCCTTTTTCCTCGCGATGTTTTACGATGTTGGAAGCCACGCGCTTACTGAGTCCGGAGATGTGCGAAAGCAGCGGAGCAGAGGCAGTATTCAAATTCACCCCCACTTCGTTCACGCAGCTTTCCACCACATCATCCAGTTTACCCGATAGTTGATTTTGGTTTACATCATGCTGATACAGTCCCACACCTATCGACTTTGGATCGATCTTCACCAGCTCGGCCAGCGGATCTTGCACGCGACGCGCAATGGAAATATTACCACGCTGAGCAGCTTCCAGATCTGGAAATTCTTCGCGAGCTACTGTGGATGCTGAATACACCGAAGCTCCCGCTTCGTTCACAATTAAATAATGCAGCTCTTCATCGGGGTGTTTCTCTTTTCGCTTTTGAAGGAATTCAGCCACAATTTGCTCGGTCTCCCGGCTTGCCGTTCCATTTCCAATGGCGATCAGTTCCACGCCATACTTATCTATATACTGCTCGAACACGACTTCGGCTTCAGCTACCTTTTTCTGTGGAGGAGTCGGGTAGGTGGTCGTCCCTTCCAGATATTTTCCGTGCTGATCCACAACGGCCACTTTACAGCCGCTTCGGAAGGCCGGGTCAATACCCATGACTACTTTATTATCTAAAGGCGGCTGCATGAGCAGGTTCCCGAGATTGGTGGCAAAGGTTTCGATGGCATGTTCGTCAGCTTTGTCGGTGAGTTCATTTCGGAGTTCGCGTTCCAGGGAAGGGAAGAGGAGTCGTTTGTAGGCATCTTCCACTGAATCCTGAAGATGTTCAGTAAAAATACTCAGCTCGTTGTTGATCACGATATCATCAATATTCTCGAGCGTACGCTCCTCCCAAAGATCCACATTCACAAACAGGATATTTTCTCTCTCACCTCGGTTTATAGCAAGAATTTGATAGGGCTTCAGCTTGCTCGCTTTGGCTGAGAATTCATAGTAATCCTCAAAATTGGTTCGATCTTTTACGGTTGGATTTTTCTTGGTGACGATATTTGCGTGCCTGGAGAATACATCCCGAAGCTTTTCCCGCACTTCCAGATTTTCGTTGATCCATTCGGCTACAATGTCGGTAGCTCCGTCAAAAGCATCTTCAGTGGTTTCCACCTCATTTTCGGGGTTGATGTATTCCCTGGCATATTCCAGAGGATCGCCTTTGGTGATTTCCTGTTCCCAGATGAGTTTAGCAAGCGGCTCGAGTCCTTTTTCCTTGGCTTTGTCGCCACGGGTTTTGCGCTTTTGTTTGTAAGGAAGATAGATATCCTCCAGCGTCTTAAGGTCTGTGCAGGTTTTGATCTGCTTTTCCAGCTCGTCTGTCAGTTTATCCTGCTCTTTGATGGATTTAAGAATGGTTTCTTTGCGGGATTCCAGAGTCCGCTGGGTTTCAAGTCCGTCACGTATTTCACGAATCTGCTCTTCATCGAGTCCGTCGGTGGCCTCTTTTCTATATCTGGCCAGGAAAGGAACCGTAGCACCTTCATCTAAAAATTTGGCTACGGTATTGATCTGTTTTGGTGTGAAATTAAGTTGAGATGCTAAAACACTAAAGATCTTGGTATCGCTCATTGATGATATTGGTTTGAAAATTTGGACGCTGAAAATAAGAAGGGTAGAGGGAAATGTTGAATGTTAAATGTGAAAATTTTGAATGACTCATTACGAAGCCCCCTGCATTATCTTTTTTGCAATAAAGGGGAAGGGAACAGAGAAGTATAGAGCTTATATATATAGAGTAATGAGATTTGTGAACGGCAATTAAAGCAGTGGTTGAAAAACTTCATTAAACCTTCATATAAGGGCTAATTAAATTTTGTTATAAGTGCTTAATTAAAAATATTTTGGTAGTGTAAAAATTTGTCACTTTTTCTTCATTTTTTCTTCATGAAGTATGGTGATCTTGGAATCGAATTAATCAACACAATGATTCTTTCAAATTAAAAAAACCAATGAGGTCACAAAATGTATAGAGTAATAATCACACTAATCTTGTCTTTTAGTTTAACGGCAGTTTTTGCCCAAGACTATCAGCTCGTGCAACAGGAAAGCGAAGTTATGGTAATCGGAACTTCAAACGTGCATGACTGGGAAGCTCCCGCTGAGGAATTTTCCGGATCTGCTGTTATTGAGGTAGCTGACGATTCCCTGGTTTCAATTTCTGAACTTCAATTCACGGTTCAAGCCAAAGAAATTAACAGCGGCAAAGGCGGCATGGATAGTCGTATCGATGATGCCTTGAAAGTGAAGAAAAATCCAGAGATCACCTATGTGCTTTCTGAGATCAACGAAATGAACGATGGTACCCTTGTAGCAACCGGAAAACTAACCATAGCCGGTGTTTCAAAAGACGTCCAGATGGAAGTTGAGTTCGAACTGCTTCCCGATGGAGCCATCCTTTTCAACGGTACACAAAATATTGATATGACGAATTACGACGTATCTCCACCTACTGCAATGTTTGGCACCATAAAAGCCGGTGCGGAAGTAGATGTGAGATTTGCTGCGAAATTTGCTCAATAATTATCATCCCCCATTTTAAACCAACCAAAAACTAACAAAACCTTAAAGGTCATGAAAAATCAAACCAAATATATATCAACCTTACTTATTGCGGTCATGTTCGGAGCTTTCTCCGGTATATCGCAAGCACAGGAACGTAACGACATCCAATACTATGTTCCTCCTACAAAAGCAGCTGTAAATGTATTTGAAGCCCCGTTTACTACCGACAAGGAATTCAACGGATTCCAGGTACGTGTAGGTGGTGCAAACACCTTACAGTTCCAAGGTATTTCTCACGATAATGATGCAGGAAGTTTACCTGATCTAGAAAATAATTTTAACCTTGCAACTTCTAACTTAGACTTAGATGTAGCTCTTGCCCCCGGCATGCGCATGCACCTGAGAACCTATCTTTCTTCACAAAACCACACTGAAACATATGTGAAAGGTGGTTATCTGCAAATTGACACCTTCGATTTCATTGAAGAAGGGTTCCTGTCTAGCATCTCCGACAACATTCGAATTAAAGTTGGACACATGGAGAACAACTATGGTGACAACCACTTCCGCAGAAGCGACAACGGTGCCACTATTACTAATCCATTTGTTGGAAACTACATCATGGATTCTTTCACCACAGAAGTGGGTGGAGAAGTGTACTACTACACAGGTAATGTATTTGGAATGGTTGGTCTGACTAACGGTAAACTGAACCAAAGTACTGTAGAAGGTGCTGTTAATACCAAACCTTCTTTCCTGGCTAAACTAGGATATGACAGCCAGATCAATGAAGACCTTCGAGTACGACTGACTGGTTCCATTTTCCGAGTGTCTCAAAATGGTTCTATCTACCTCTACTCAGGTGACCGTGCCGGTACTCGTTACTACAACGTAATTCAGCCAGGTAACTTCCGCGCTGGCCGATTTGCACCTACTTTCACACCCGGAAGAGGCTCAGCTCCTGCTGCAGGTGAAATGACTGCGATCATGATCAACCCATTCGTGAAATTCCAGGGACTTGAGTTCTACGGAGTATTCGAGAACGTATCTGGTCAGATCGAAACTGAGTCATCAAGCCGATCTTTCACTCAACTTGGTGCAGAACTACTCTACCGTTTTGGAATGGATGAGAGCTTCTACGTAGGTGGTCGCTACAACACAGTATCTGGCGAAAGCTTAGCTGATGGCGACATTGACATCTCAAGAATCAACCTTGGTGGTGGATGGTTCATGACTGAGAACGTGATGACGAAATTAGAATATGTAAATCAATCATACGATGGATTCTCTGGTGACTATGCCGGAGCAGAATTTAGCGGAATCATGTTAGAAGCTGTGATTAGCTTCTAATATACCGACCTCATAGGAAGGGGGCGCGCTGTGAAAGGCTCGTCCCTTTTTTTTCGAGTTGGTATCATTAAAACCCATCTGTGTTATACGCAGATGGGTTTTTTGTTTTGGGGATATAAATCAACTCCGCGCAACTCAGCGATTCATCTGTGTACCTCTGCGAGAAAAGAATTGTTGGAATAAGAGAGGATGGGTAGAATTAGGCTTTTGGGTTCACGCGGAGTTTCGCAGAGTAAGGCGCAGTGTTTCGCTGAGGGTTAGAGGTTGTTTACGATTCTTATGATGGAGTCTGGGATATCTTAAGTCTTGAGCGAGGTAAGGAGTTACAAATGGATAGAATGTTTGCCGAGCGGAGACTTGAGGTTTGTGTTCTTACAGTTTTAACTCAAGTCTGAAGACTTGACTTGCTACTACTTTTCAGGCATGGTTTTACTTATGATTGAAAAGATCTAAGCTTTAGGTCTAATTGTATTTGAGGTAATAGCAGAGTGACTCCTTAAGGCGCTTTTTTTTAATATTGACTCTGGAGAGGAGATTTACTCATCATACTAACATTCTTGGGATATCTTAAGTCTTGAGCGTGGGAAAGTGCTGACTGTGATATGGACTATATATCGAGCGGAGACTTGAGATTTGTGTTCTTACAGTTCTAACTCAAGTCTGAAGACTTGACGTGCAATTACTTTTCAGTCACCACTCCGCTAAAGACTGAAAAGATCATCAGAGGGGAAGAACTACATTTGAATTACCAGATCAAACTCAACTTCCAGTTCATCGCTTACCTGGATGAGGCCGAACATAGGGGAGGGTGGGGTGAGACCAAAGTCGGTCATGCGGAGCATTTTTTTGCCCCCAACTAAAACAGCATTTTCGCGACTTTCAAAAGCGGTTAACGGCACTTCATATTTTCGTGATTCACCGGCAATTCGTATGGTTACTTTAGCCGTTTTCGGGATCACATCCTGTTCATCTTCCAGTACCAATTCATTGAGGATAATTTCAATAAAAGGGTGTTCCTTATACTTCAGTGTACTTCTGAAATCGCGGTTAATGGCTTTTTTGCCACAATCGAACCGAGAAACTTCCAATGAGAGTGAAACGCCATCCACATTAATTGTATCTCCCTGGAAATGGTAGGAGAAATTCATTGGATCTTGCTGGAGTTCATGCTCCGACTGACACCGGAAATCATTCACATTTGATTTTCCATTAATGCTTAACTTACTC